>Ga0315290_10000022_pt1 | contig 83847 bp, 117 predicted proteins | sample YL17G12_0_MG_FD_203627 | JGI IMG/M metagenome (GOLD analysis project Ga0315290, IMG submission 203627) | Sediment microbial communities from Yellowstone Lake, YNP, Wyoming, USA - YL17G12_0 | ecosystem: Environmental > Aquatic > Freshwater > Lake > Sediment | place: USA: Wyoming | collected... | reverse complement strand
CAAGCTCTTTAGCAATGTCTAACTTACGCTTTAGAGCACGTAAGCTAGTGATTTCGGACTCGAGTTCGGTCTTAGCCTTTACCAGTTCGGATAGTTGCTTATCTCGCTCTCCAACTGCGACTGTTTTTTCCACGTCTTTCAGGTTGACCTGTGAGCGAAGCTGCTCAGCATCAGCGAGGGCTTGCTCATATTTAGTCTTCCATTCGGCAGTCTCAGCATTCAAGCGATTGATGACTGTGGAAGTTCCTTTGTAGCGAGCTTCCCAGTCCTCGGAAATCTTCGCAGGCTGTGCAGGAGGTACAACCGGAGGAGTAACAGGGGTTTCCGGTGTTGTTTCTTGCTGCTCAGTTGTTTCAGGCATTTTCTGTCTCCCGTTTTTCTAATGCCCGAGGGTTTCCCCTCGGGCTTATTTTCTTATGCCCACGCCAAGATGTAAAGCGTCTCGGCGGCAGACCAGTCAACAGTTGACAAGTTGTCAATCTGAAGACCAGAAGCGAGGATGGTGCAGCCACCATTCCAGGCTACCTTAGCACCAGTTGCAGTTGTACGAACATCAATCACAACCGCAGTAGGAACAAAGTCGAGAGGAACAAGCAGGTAATCAGTTGCAACCTCAACCGCATTTGGAACACGTGCGATTGCAGCTAACGACAGAGAACTCGCAAGAGCACCGTCGTGAAGTGCCGCAGCATCCCAAGCATTGTTGACGCCAGACAGCGTCTCGGTTGTAGCCGTTGCGTCAGGACCGATGATGTCGTGGTAAACCAGAACAACATTGGCACTGACACGGATTGCGGTCACATTCTCGGTACGAGCGGGGTCGTTGATTGCAGCTACCAGCGCAGTCGTGAACTCGCCAGCAGTAGGTTCAACGCCAATCCGTTCAGTACCAAGAATAACACCGTCCCAGATGTTGCTGATGTGGGTCAGACCCTCGGTTGTAGGAACGTCAGGTTTGATTCCACCAGCGATAGCAGTCACAACGAGGTCGTCGCCAGCAAATGCGGCACCACAAGTAACGAAAGCACTTGCGGGATTGGCGTTTGCGCCACCAGCGGTCCAGGTTGCGCCACCCTTCAGGGCAATGACGATATTCAGTTTGGTATGGGCTTCACTATCACCCATGTCGATTTCGCCATCAGCACCCGCAGTGTTCTTCGGGACGAAGGTGTACGTCTTTGTGCCGATGACGATAGTGTCACCAGCGGTCACAGGCTCAGCGATGGTTAGCTTGCCCTGCGCTTTGACGGTACTACCAGCACTCAGATTGAGGCGAACACGACCAGCAGTGACGTGAGAAACGTCACGAGTATCAACCTCGTAGACATCTGCGCCAATAGTCACGGTCTCAGCATCAACAACCGCAGCAGCTACACGTAACTGACCGGTAGCTTTGCGACCTTTACTGGCAGGGATGGAATTCAGTTGAGCCGCAGTCGAGGTCATCTCTGTACCAGCACCAGCACCCAGGAACAGCTTGGCGAGGTGAAGTTCATCGAGGTTCTTGTCGGTGCCAAGCACAGCGGTTTTGCTTGCCATAGCCACGCCAACGGAAGGACCGTCGTTGAAGTTCAACTCAGCAGCACTGGCAGTCATAGCGGTACCGGCACCAGCACCAATCTTGAGACCACCTTCGGTAATAGCAAAGGTATCGATATGCTTGTCGGCGCCAACCGCCAGCAACTTACTTGCCTCGGTAACGCCTTTTACGGCAGGAACATCACCCAGACTACCAGCGTCGGCAGCAATAGCCGCGGCAACCTCGGTGAGCACAGTGGTCATCGAGGATTTGAACAGACTTGCTTTGAGGAGATTTACAATCGTTGTAATCTTTCCAGCAGTTAAGTAAGCCATTTTTCGTTACTCCTTCATCCTTTAGTCACAAGACTCGAGAATACTAACCAGGGGAATTCCGCTCAACTACAGCGGTAACTCCATAGGTTTTGCCTTCAGCGTTAGCCCACTCGATGAGGAGCGAGGTTCCCGGAGCGATGTATGCCGGTACGCTGGAAATATAAAGGTCAGTTACAGCTTGCATTGTAAGTGTATAAAGAACCGTGGTGTAAGCTGCACTATCACCTACATACTTGATGGTGATATTGCCAGCGCCTCCTTGAGCGACGCTAACATGCACATACACACCTTTCAGTTCTCCACCGGCTGCTGGAGCAGGCACCGTCATTGATAGTGCCGCAGCACCAGTAGCGCATTTCCTTGTAAGCGACATACCTCACTCCTTTCTAGTGTTTCCACTTCTTTGCTGCTCCCGCAAAATTCGCTTTCTTTCGGATTGCAGCACTCTTATTTTTCTTACCGGCTGCTACACAAGAACTATTAGCGCCGCTAAACCCGTGTGCTTTGCACCACTTTGTAAAGGTACCCTTCTTGCTTTCCTTGATATGGATACCTGATTTCTTTTTCTTTTTGGTTTTCTTCTTAGCGAGCACCTTGACCTCCTTCGTTAGGATTGTTTCCGGTAGCCGCATTCATCCCCTTTGGTTTTGCCTTCTGCTCCTCTTGCCGTAGAACCGATTGCTTTTCTTGCTGAATTATTGTGTTCTCTGCTTGCTGCTCCAGGAGTTCTTTCTGTACTTCCCCAGGAGAGCGCTTGTACAAATCGTCATCATTTAGCATCTCGATAATTCTTCCTACCTCTGAAGTACCATGTCCTAGTTCCTTTACGGCAGTCTCCAGACTTATGGTAGGTGGTACAGTTGCTAATTCTTTCTGTACTTGGTCTGTTATGGCAGCTTTGTCACGAGGGAGGATGGATGCAAAATGGGGGATTAGTTCACGATTGATTAGTTTCTTTAGAGCTCGTTTAGTAGCTCCCCCTAAATCAACTGAGATATCTTTCTGGTCCAGTATCATGGCGCTCTTAGCCATTGCTCTGGATAGACCAGAACCAAAATAACCACGACTGCGTGAGGTTGCTCTAATGAGTGGATACATCTTGACCTCGAGGGATACACCAGTACGTTGACTGGTTTCCTCGAGACCTAAAGCAATAGGAGGAGTGTTCTCGCTGGTAAGTCCCCAGTCGTAAACAAACTTGATGTAATCGAATGTACCAGTTGGAAGTGGGTTCTTTGCCTCCAGTATTCCTACTACTGGAGGATTGGATGCACCGAGGGTCTTACCTAAGTCCCAGAGTATGTTAGCTCCTACTGGATAGTTTTGAGTATTGAAAGACTTGGGGAGGTTGTAACCATATCGGATAGGATGAGAGTTGTAGTTGACAGCCTCCCCTAAATCAGCCACTCGCATGTTAAGCTCGTCTTGAATACGTATGATGTCTTCAGTAAGACTATCTCCATAGTAATGTGTAGTCCGTAGACGAGGAATGAATTCGTAAGGTACAAATCCCCATGGGTTCTGCCCGGAGTACTCTTCTAATGGGGTCTCATCCAATCGGTTCGTGTATTCTGTTTGTGTCCAGTGCTCAACCCGATTGACGATATCTTTCGAAGCGCTATAACCATATTTAGCCTTCGCCTGCTCACGGGTCATTGCTACAACTACATAGACCTCGAGTAAGGTATCTAAATCGTCAGGGTCCCAGATTGGATAAAAGCTATCGATTGGAATGCGGCTCCAACGAATGAAGCCAGGTACTTTTGCTGAACCAAATGCCGGTGAAATCTTTAGAACACTTCCCCCGTATATCTCTCGGTCAACCGCCAACTCCCATAGCTGGGAGTTAGCGTTATTAGAGCGAAGAATGGTCTGGGCAAGCTCTGAAGCCTCTTTATCCGCAGTATCTACTACTCTGTTCTGAGGAGGCTCAAAAGTAACTACATTCTCTTCCCAGGCTCCGAATAGACTATCAGCTTGCGTTTGACACAACATCTTTACTAAATTGAGACCGATTGGAAACAACTCGGGGTCATCTGAACTGGGTGCATCCGATTCAATTTTTTCTTTGAATATTTCCCCAGTAAAATACCTTCTGCGTTCAGCACGCAGAAGATACTCGCTCTCCCAAGTTTGGATTGTTTGAGGGGATATATCTTGTGACCAGTTTAGGACATCACTAAATAATTCTAAGCCCATAATACAAAAACCAGAGGGATTGCCTCTGGTTTTCCAGTCGGAATGTCCAACTTGTTTAACCTAACTTGATTTGTTTTATTCCCTTGAAGCCTTTATATTCAAAATCTTGTTCCACAAAAACTGGAGATGAACTTACTATCCGAATGCTGCTAAAAAAGTTATTACCACCTTGAATGATGTCCACCAATCGCTTGGTTGCTTCATTGACCTCGACGTTTACTTTTTTACCTTCAGCATCTTCTATCTCCACATTGTCAAGTGTCCCGTACTCGATTTTTCGGATTGCTCCGATTAAATCTTTGACTTCAAGGGATACTTGTACAATAAATGTTACCATATGGTAATACTCCTGTCAACTAACGCTTCCGATAGTCGCGAGTATAAATCTTACTTGTCATACCTGTCTGTGTCATTGTCCCCTCCTGTTGGATAGAGTGCCTTATCGGTCTTGTAAACTCCCGAGGTGTACCAATGGTCTGCGAGAGGTGTAAATCTGCGTGTAATAACTCCACCACACTCGCAAAGATTACCAAAGCGTGGAGGATTAGGAGAGGTTCCAATCTTCCCTTCTACCTCATAGATTTCTCTACACTTCTGGCATTGAAATAGAAACTTCATAACGACCTCCGCACCGATGTTACTGTTATGTCTAATATCACATGGATTGTATCTGAAATCACCATTCCTAGGGCAACCCAGGGAAGTATGGGATATACAGGGGAGATGTCTATCTTAGCAAAATAAAAAAGCACCCAAATGGGTGCGCAGATATAAAAAATACGGAATGCTGTACCTATAACAGGTCCATGGGACAATAAGGAACGATGGTAAGTAATGCGAGAGTAAGGCCAGGTAAAAAGCCAAGGCAACCATTCAATTGGTCTCTGTCTAGGAAACCTTCTACGCAAGTCCATGTCTGGATTGATATAGAGAGTAATAAGGAACCCAATGGATATCCCGAATAATTCTTGTGCAAGAAAAATGCGATAGTAATAAAGCATAAGAGCTATAACGGCTCCATGCGTAGCGAAAGTTGCTATAGTATGACTTTTACCATTAGGCATTTTTATCTTGCATGTTTTCTTTAAGTCTGCGTTTCATTACTTCATCCGATATAGTTACACCTGTCAAATCGAGATATTCATCGTGTAACTTCCTAATATATTCAAATAACTGCTCTTCCTCGTTAAAAACGAAAGTTCCAGAACTTCCCGAATTGTCAAAGGCAATAAAACCATTTTCTGCCATATCAATTATTATGCGTTTCATCTTCGCCTCCGTCTCGAGTAGCTTGCTCTGTTATGCCGATTGTAATTGTACTGGTCGTGAGTTTCTTTGGTCATCTGATTAGCAGTAGCTGACTGGGCTACAAACATCAGCATTGCCATCATCATTACAATGTCTTGGGGGATTTTATTCTTCTTGGTATCGAGGTCTGGGTCATACGAGGTGAGTTGTCGCTCTATTCCCCGAATGTAGGGCATTCTGAAGTCATGACTGGTAATGGTATCCTGGAGAACGTTTATCATTGCCTTCTTATCAGCGCCAAAGTTAATTCCATCTGTCTCAATACTCTGACGATAGAAGGCAATTTCCTGCATCCACTTTTGGTCTCCAGTGGTATCAAGTACTTTGTGCATTGGGCGGTATTTTCTGCGAGCATAATCGTATCTCTCGAGGAAGGGGGTAATAGAACCTGTGCCAGAGACCCATTCAAAATACACCAGGGTCCATGGATTGTGTGAGATGTCCAAAACACCGATAGGGGCACTCCCCCTTTCTGGAAAGTTACCGGAACCGGGGTCTCCAGCCATAATATAGATACCGTCTGGGGTATAAGGCATTTCCCATTTAATGACACCATGTCTGGCATGTTCCTGTATATCCCACCCTGCGGCAGGATTTCCTGATTCTGGTCTAATCTTTTCGTAAGCTGTATTGAGTAGATTGTAATCAATACAAGCTCTCACATGTGTAGCAGGGAACCTGGCTAATCCATAAGTAGGCCAATTACCTAGCATCTCAACCTCTATCTCTTCATCAGACAACTCAGCTTCCATCGCCTCGATATCTTGTTTCGAAAGATGAGTATTCTGATAGGTAGTGACTTGCGAGGATAGATACATCGGTATCTTATTCTCGCTGAGTACAAAGGTATGATGTCCAGGGATACCCCTCTCGAAGCGCTGCCTTAGCCATAGTACGTCTGTTGGAGTGGATACTACGTCTAGCCTTCCCATACGAGGTGTACCGTCTGGACGCTTTCCACGCAAGCGAGTACGTAAGACCTTGATACAATCGTCTACTGGGTCAAAGCCTGCCTCATCTCGTAAGATACGGTCAAACTCATCACCACGGATAAGCTTAGCGCCTTGCTCACCAAAACCTGATGTACGCCACTCCCACTCAGCATAGTTGTAAAACTGAACCCACGGCCAGGGTTTCTTCCTCATATCAATTACGAGGTGCTCAAGATGTGGATTTCCTTGCATCCATTGCATGAATACATCATAGGATAGCTCGGCTTGCTTAGCAGTTATAGATGTAGTCAATGCTCTGAACCAGGGAGTAGTTATACAGTCGATTGCCATTGAAGCAGTCTCTAGGACTGTCTTACCGGCGCCAACCCCCCAGATTTCAGTTAGATTAGGTGAAACAGCTTGGTGAATGGCATATTGATATGGAAGAGGCTGCCAGCCTCGAAAGTACCAACCGCAAGCGATATGAAAGCATCTATTCTCCCTAAGTGCAATAGGGAGCATCTGTTTATCACCTGCGGTCAGATATCCCATATCTATCCACGATTAGCCTCGAGGCGTCCTTTCTCTCTGTCTCTTATCCACCGGTCTCGCCCGTTCTGAGCAGAACTGGGGTTGATAGACTGATTGTAAGTAGCAAACTCAGAAACGATTTCTCTGGCACTCGGAACCTCATTATGATTTTTCCAATGACTTACCTTATCATTGGCAGTTAGCCAGTCATAAACATCCTGAGATTTCGAGTGAACCTGTTCAACTTGGTGTTCAACTTTACCAATTTGTTCAACTTGAACACGCTGCCTACGACGTTCAAGACGCCTGTATTCACGCTCTTCAGAAAGCTCGTCAATCAATTCTTTATGCTGAGTGCGTACTGCGAGTGTGACAGCTGCTGGAACACTGAAGAATGCCAGCAATGCAAAAGCTACTACTCTCACCCATTGGATATCTAAATTTGCAGATGGTATCTTTGCTATCTCAATCAAGACGTTCAGGGTCATGATAATGGCGAGGTAGCTGATGAAAGCTGCTATAGGAACCATTATTGGTGCATGACGCTCAGTCGAGGTGTATTTCCTATTGTGGGACCAGAACGACATAGCAGTACTGATAGTCGCAAGCCCTAATCCCTCAACAACAAAAGCAACTGCTAGAGCAACCCATTGAGGGAAACCAAGCTCGTTAATCATGTGGGTGTAGGATAAATAGGCTGGAGCGAGAGGAGCGCACCAAGGAACAAAAGCACTCAGAAAGTTGACTAGAGATGCTTCTACTCCCTTTATCCAGACGTTCAGATTATCAAAGATGGTCACCAGATTGCTCCACAGTCTATGTTACAGCAATAGTATTCATTGGTATCTTTATCGTAGTAATACTCAACACAGCCACATGATGGGCATTTATGCTGCGAGGGTGCAGGACGTTTGATATTGATTTTGTGGATTGTTTCTTCTAACTTATCTTCGGAACGTTTATGATGTTTGACCCAATTCTTCTTCCGTGTATGAGTAGCCATATAACTCCCTCAGAATATGTCTAAGCTCTCCCGATGTAATCAAATGCTTCTCAGCCATTTCGTGATGAAACATGCAGAGAGTTATGAGATTACTTTCAATATCTGGACCTATCTGACTTCGTTTCTGTATATGATGTGCCGAGAGATAGCCAATACAGTGAGGGTCTCTTTTCCAACTTCCATAAAGGCATTGACCATCTCTCTGATGCACATCATGTATAACAGACTTGTCTATAACTCTCAAGCTACCTTCTCTCGATTGTTATTTCCCATCTTTTGCAAGAAGTCTGCGTTTGAGTGTCCATGCCGTTCAGCTGCACTCATACCAGGAGAACTGTCAAACGATATGGGCTTAGACTTGACAGGTGGGAAATAATTAGAACTGGCTTTACGTAATGAAGTAGTGAGCCTGCCATTTATTGCCATTTCCAGCACTAAACCAAAGACACGGAGTATTCCAACCTGTACCCCAGTAATCAGGATAGTTATTGCGAGTGGGAATATCCATGTGTATGCTGAAATGCTTGCGGGTGCTCGAACCGTACCGCTCTGTTGCTGGAGAGCAGCAAAGTACCATGTCCCAAACATATCAGCTATTACAGAGATAGCCCACAAGGATACAATGGTCTTGACCAGGATTGGTTCATCCGCAAACTTGCTTTGTGGAGTAAAAACTGCCACAAGAGACGCAATATCGAGAATTACTACTAGGTCAGCTAAAACCTTAGGCCAGTTAGTCCCATAAGCCATAGTGGTACCAGCCATAGCGGTTACGGATTCATATGTCGTTATCCAGTTGATTACTTCAGCCTTATATAGTACAAAAGCCAAAGCACCAAGAACACAAACCGTAATCATGGTAGAGATATGCTCTAGACCAATCTTGCCCCCTCGACGGTATGTTCGAATGAATAGCGCAGCCATCAATGCTAGTGGAATCCCAATAGCCAACCACATTACAGAGTCCATCTTATCTCCTTAACCTTTCGGTTCTGCCTCAACAGGAATAATGGGGATTGGTGCGCTAGTGAATACCCGCACCTCTTTGATTTCCGGGGTCACGTTGACCACCGGAATTGGTAACTCGACTGCTTTCTCGGAATTCATCAGATTGACCGCAGCCTCAATAGCAATATCAATCTGCTTATCTACATCAAAGGGTAAATCCAATTTCAGTTCGCTTACCAATTGCTTTACGAGAAGCTTAGCCTGAGACTTCTTTTCCTCATTCGTGAGCCTCTTAAGCTTACCCATTTGCTCGAGGTAACGAACCACCTGGATAGCTATCTCAAAGATGACCTGAAGCTGGGCTAAGCGCTCAGCAATTGTCTTCTGCATCTCATCAGGCGGGGGAAGAACCTTGTTTTTGACCAGCGCCTGGATAATAGGCATGATAACGTACAGAACACAGAGGATAGCCAGAGCACCAATTAAGTACCACACTACAGTTGGATTCAGCATGTTTCTCTCCCTTTCAGTCTAATGTTAATGAAACGATAAAATATTGTAACATGCTTTTTTAGAAGACCTGTCATTATCGTATGTTACAATACTTTGGGAGGCATTCTTGCCTTACGGCGCTACGGCCTGTTGACCCACGGACCTCTCTCCCCGTGAAGACCGTTGAGAACAGAGTAATCTCAGTGAGGGTAAAATGGCAACGGATAAAGAATTAGAGCGTAAAGTACGGGTCAATACCGTCATCGGATTGAAAAGACGTCTCGAATCACAGCCTGAAGATTGTGTCACAACTGCACAGATGTATCTCAAGTATCGAGGCTATGTGTTCTCCCACGCACCCAGTCAAAAAGATATCTTAAAAGCTTTACTACTCGAGCTCATCCAACTCGAGATGGAAAAGGCTATAGCCGAGCTTCCTGACGCTGCACCAAAAGTAGATTCCTAACAATTCTTGTGCAAGAAAAAATATAATGACTACTCCTAAATTCGTAGATGGTTATGAAAGTAATGTCTCTTGCCCGTTATGTGGTGAGAAGTTGATTGTACGAACTAATCATAAAACTACTCACCAGTTTTTGGGCTGTCCTACTTGGCCTGAGTGTGATGGTAAAGCTGATATTCCCGAGGCTTGGATAATGAAAGTGAAGGGTCAGCCACAACTTCTATAAGGAGAGCAAATGTATAAACGAGTAGTTATCCTAATATGTCTTATTCTAATTTCAATGCTCTTATTTGCTTATTTCTGGTTCTCCAGCCAGTTAATAGGTCAGGCAAAAGGAACATGTCTGATGTGCTTCATCTCTGGTTTCAAGAATGGAGCATATGTCACGAAACAAGTCAAGTGTATAAAATCTGAGTTTCCTCCCTGTCCCATCATAATATTTACCGAGGTGAATACTGAAATACCGATTGAGATTACAGCTATTCCATCAGCAACTCCATTTGTAACTTCAACTATTTGGTACGTAACCTGGACGCCCTATCCATGAAAGATGAAATACAAGTAAAAGAGAAACCATCCTGGTGGCCTGAAAATCCATATCCCGAGGATATATTCCCTACTCCTCGAGCACGTTATCCCAAACTTATTCCAGACCCACACCTCCGTACTGCTATAAGTGGTATGCTAGGTAGACTGTTCTGGGATATAGCCTCGGATGCAATCTGGGACCGGCTACTTGTAATCATCGAGGAAACAGGCGTCATAGAAGACCTTATCATAAAGGTAAGAAGTGGAGATAAGATATGAGAGCATTTGGAGCATTACCAGAACCTAATCGTGACCATGAGAAGAAATATCCAATGTTAGCAGGTATGGCACCACCACCCATACTCGAGCGAAAGCTTACCTTACCATTTGATTACCAGAGAAAGTACAACCAGAAAGACAATCCAGCCTGCGTTGGTGTTGCCCTTAGTATCATCATGGCAATGCTGAATTATGGAGATACCTACGACTGGATGTGGCTCTGGCAGAACGCCAAGGACTTCGATTACGTCTTCTCGACACAAAATGGCGATAATCAAGGAACGACGCTCAATGGTGGCTGCCGGTGTCTAAAGAACCTTGGGCATGTAATGATTGACGAGGTTTTTCGTACACGAATGACAAAGCCTAATAAAGCCGATGGTATTAGTGAGTATCGCTGGGACCATAACTGTAAGGCTATCTTCTGGAGTATCTCAAGAGGAGTACCAGTCCCAGTTGCAACTGAGTGGTTTCCCTTCATGAACTATCCGAGGTTAGTAAAAGGTATTTACATGATAGATGATTTCCCGACTACTCCTGAACCATTGGAGGGACGTCACTGCTATGCTATCGTTGGTGCATCAACTTCGCTTGACCTCGTTTATATAGCCCAGTCATGGGGAACCGACTGGCCTCCTCTCGTTGGTATTCGTACCGGTACTCTAAACAAGCTGCTTGCCAAAGAAGGTGAGTTAGCTATTATTACAGACCGATATACAAAATAAGGAGATGATATGAATCAAACTGGTGGTTATCATGTTACAGAAGCTGGAATGAATGCACCGAGACAGGGTATCACAGTACATCTGGAAAATCTTAATCAACGTGTTGACCTGCTAAATAAAGAACTGGCAGAGTTTGAGCAATCTATGAAACCATATCTTCCTCAAACTCAAGAACAACCTATCCCTATGAATAAAGAATTGCTTTCTTCTCAACCCTCCTTCTCCCCTAATGTAGAATTAGCCACACATATAGATAGAGAGATAGGCAGAGCGCTCGATAGAATACGTACTCTAAAAGAGAAGCTAGAAATCTAACTCTTGACAGGTCACGTATAGGCATTGGTAAAATAAGCTATGCATAACCATCATCCAGAAATCCTGAAAACATGGAAAGTGGAGTTTGACCCGCCAATCTACTTCACTACATTCATCTGGAAAGATATTGAAAGTATGCGGCGCCTGGTTACTGGTTGTAAGGACTGTTGGGGATATACGCATGTCAATCCCTATAGAATCAAACTAAAAGACAACGAGGCATTCATTAGCCTTCCCAAGAAATTTGCTGATATCCACCTCGTGATAAACAAGTTTGGTTCAGGAACTGTAAGTCATGAAATTCAACATGTAATCATGAACTACGTCTATGCTATAAGTTTAGACCTAATAGAAGACCAGGAGGTAATCTGCGAGATGATAGGTAACTCTACTACATCCTTCTGGAACCAGTTCTATGAAAACTTTGAGAGAAAAACAATGTCTAAATACAGCCATGACTTAATCCTGAGGAAGATGCGTGACTTCTATACTCTCCATCAAGTCCCGCCTACAGTCAGAGACGTTATGGAGATGTGCGAGGTGTCCAGCACCTCGGTGGTTCTATACATCATGAAAAACATGATAAAGGAAGGAAGCATCAAGCAAGCTCGGGGTCGTTATATCCCAAGAAATACCCAGGTAAGTTTCCCAGAGTAGGAGGCTAGTATGTTCAAAGTTTCAGTAAGTGGTAACGATGTTGCAACTATCATTCTTCAAGATGGAGGCACATTTGAGATATCGCTGTATGATGTGCCCATCGCCCAGGTCGAGTTTCACTCTGGTAATGCCGTGGTCACCGTGGTTGAGCAAGGTGGCGTCATCAAGGGTAATGTTATCGCCCTCGCAGAAATCGAGCCACAAGACAACCTTGGTGGCTATGCCGATGGCGCTATCATGAGTGACCTGTCCAAACCATGAGCGGTGATTTAGACCGGTACTACGCTGAACTCACTAGAGATGCTCTCTTAAAGGCTAAGACAGAGCTTAGTCATGCTGAACAGTACTATCAGCGAGCTATGCTTGATAGACGGTCCCCGTACTTAGAGAAAGCTAATAAAATGAAAGATATACAAGTACAGCTGCACAAAGTCCATGAGTGGATACTCTGGTTTTGCAATTAGCGTAGTATAATAGCACCGGTTCATGAGAATCTCCTTGTAGTAACGCAGACCCGCTGCCCCCACCAGCGGGTTTGTGCATTATAATAATTCAAGCAGGCACAAGGTTGAAAGCACCATCACATGCCGATAACTCCAATAGTGGCCTGTAAAACTAAATAGCCCGACCAGTGAAAATCTGAGCGAATGCAACGGTCTTGCTTCTGCGGAATGCCAGCAGACATGTAGAGAGGCTTGAAACCATCCGTCAGGAGGCCTGGAAACGGCAGAGGCTATTTAGAGAGGCTTAGCCTCAAAGAGACGTACTCAATCTTCCTTCTTCAATTGAGTACGTCTTCTTTATTTAAAAAGGAGGCCCGTGATGCGGGGAACATCACGGGCTTTGCAATGGAGAACCTCAGTCAAGCTTAGGCACTTCTATTTTACCTCATTTTTGCGGAATCGTTTACCCCCCATTTTTTGTACTCAATGGCACGAACATATTACACTTATTGTTATATCCATCCTTATCTCGTGGAATTAGTGCATCCAGAACATGGGCTAGTTTCATATCTGCATCGTTGCCAACTGCATCATAGTTATATAACGTATGAATGTCCATGACTGGACAACCATCATCATGCAAACAGTGACTGCAATATTTTTCCCAATAGTAATCACCCTCTGTTCCATTACTAAAATATGCCATGTCAAATCAACCTTATCTGTACTTCCTCTTTCTTCCCTATCTTCAACGCTGCCTCAATCTCCTCAATCTCCCCCAGGTCAAACATGTCCTTCACTACCAACTTGCCTCCCTCTTTCACTTCCCCATACTTTATCCGGTCACTGAACCTCACTACATAATACGCCCCTACCTTGAACTCAGTCCCACGGTCCATAACACGCCTCCAATCCCCTACCTCAATCTCGCCCCCAGCCTCCCTGTCTACACACTCAATCTCCAGCACCGCCTTCACTATATTCTCCGATAACGCATAGTACCTCGGAGTGCCCCTGTTCCCCTTGAATGCCTTCACCTCACTATCCCAAATATGCCCAATATACTTGCATACCTCATCAATACATATCTGTTCCTTACTCTTCCCTCTCATTGGCTTCGCTTTCATTCAACCTCTACTAACTGCACTCGAATCGCTAAACGTATAGATTGACCCGCTTTGCGATACTTCAATATCGCTTCAATCATCTCGTCACTCGCTTTGCCGCAAATATAACGAATATGAACCTCATTAATATCCTTAGTGTCTATATACTGGTGCGACCCAAGCTCTAACTTAAGTACGTCCATGCTCATCCTCCTTAAGCCACTTCTCGAATTCATCATCACTCAATTCAAGCTTCTCTATAAGACCGCTGAGCCTATCCATTACTACCCCCCAACACTGCGGATGATATCTCCTATCCCCTATACTGAATATGAATAGCTGATTATTGAATTCTTTTCCACAATACCCGCATCTGTTCATGTCTCTCTCCTTTCCTATATTATCTCACCATTTCATCCCCCCACTATTTAAGAAGGTGTAACGTATCTCTGCACGACTATATATAGAGTTTCCCACCCCCCCCCTCCCATAGCCTACTCATGAGCCGCTACTCTGCATGTGCGAGGGTAGTAGGGGGTCCCCCCTGATGAGCTCACGAAAGTACGGGGGATGCTTCCCTTGATTGGCTGTCTTTCGATAGCCTATATTAGTACAGCCCCCTGAAGGAGGGTCTCCACATGTTTAGAATTGTAACTAAATATCAGCTTCCCAACGGCTCCGTCAAGACTTACTGCTCTCTCGTAGAGAAGTTAGCCGAAGTGCAGAGCCGTCGCCGCTGGGCAAGCAATCGATTCAACTGCATCGAAATCTCCATTGCAGATGACACTCGCATGGCTGTCTACTCCCAGGACCTCACCGTCAAGGTGTGGACTCGCACCGAAGTAGTCGATAAGAAAGCAATCAAGGCTTTCCACACCGACTACACGGTCACTGTCTCGAAACGCCAGGTCTTCGCCACCTCCGAAGACTTCCCCTTCTAGCATCATAGCCCTCCCGCAAGGGAGGGCATCTTTTTTTTAATCTCAATCAACAATAGGCAATGCTATGCATGTACCCATACATAGGCTATATGCATACATGGGTGGGTGCTTCTTGTGAGTGGGTGTGTGTTGGTGGTGTGGGTGAGATTAGCTCATTGCCCAACATGCCTGCTCCAAGGATGCATAGGCAACGTAGTGCATCTTGTATGACGTTGCATAGTTGGTAGGGCGAGCAACTACCTCTGGTCGCACTCTCATGCACAGTACTAAGTGTGCAGTCCTATGAGAAGAAAGAGTGCAGGTGGACGAGGATGAGGGCTACAGGCATCCTAAGGCACAGCCTACATAAATGTGCCATGCATGAGTACTTGTCTAGCTCATGCCTAAGGACTAGCCTCTAGTGGATGAATGCGTGCATCGCAGGCTAGTCCTATGTCTATTAATTCTTGTGCAAGAAATATGCATGTAATCAAGCAATTGTTATTGCATTAGTCCCGGTGGGTGAGCACTAAAACACTGTTTTACACCTCATAACACTCAAATCAATCAATATACGTTGCATAGGAGATAATAAGCATGAATCCACAAGATGTACTGGGCTTAGCACTGCTTATAGCAGGTGCATTAGCAGGCTATTGCATGTGGAAATGCCTGTAATAATCACCTCAATAGCTCTAAATATAGCCCTAAATGTGCCTATATGTGCCCTAAATCAGCATTTATAGGCATATTTAGCTATATGTGACACTAACTACATAGGGTACTGTATACAGTCTGTACTATGCTGATATGCTATACATGAATGAAATGAATGATAAGTGTATAGTTATACTAGAGTAAGTGGTACAGATGTAGAGTACGTATATGGGTGTATATCTAGTAATGATTGACAGCGAGGATGGTAAGGATATGACATATTACATTGTTATACGGGAACATGATGTGCACATAGTGCAGGCAGCGAATGTAGATGATGCTAAGATACTAGCTGATGCTCATAGTCAGTATGATGGTGAGACTAAGCTAGTATATGCATGTGATACAGCGCCTCAATTGATATGGAATAGAGATAGCTGTGACTAACAGCGAGGATGATGATGAAACAGTTATGGTTTGTTGTTGTACGTGAATTTGATATACAGATAGTACGAGCATTCAACATGAATGATGCTATAGTACTTGCTCAAGCACGTAGTAAGTACACTAATGAGGGTACTATAGCTGTATGTGTATCTAGCACAGCACCTACTCTTATCTATGATAGCAGAGAAGCTAATGGATAACAGCGATTTGCTAATCATGGATGTACATGAGTTGATTAGCTTATGGCGTAGCTATGCCTATGTACTCGAGCATTGTGTATCAATGCATGATGTATATAGGCACATGGCTATAGAGGATGAGCTAGTCAGAAGGGGTATGCCTGAGGGTACAGTACTCTATACATCAGGCATCAATAAGGCAAGAGCTAAGCAGCATAAGCACATGTATCATATGCATCGCATAACCCCATTTGCTAGATTGCAATGGGCATGGTTCAGGCTATACACGAACTATGTACAGCGAGGCTATGCAATGCGTAAAGCCAAAGTAATCTATTAATTCTAGCACTAGAAAAGGAGCAATGTGTCACGTTATTACAGTCTTGTTGATGCACAAGCGGCAGTGAAAGTCTTCGGCATTCCAATGCCTGTAAGTGGAGTAACTGTTGCTCATGGCTATGACCGTCCTTGCTATGCATACTTTTGCGATGTAGAGCCAGACTGCGAGGTAGGTATCTACTATGGCATGATTGGATTAACCAAGCAGTTATCACGCACTGAATATCTCGAAGCAATGAATGAGCTCGGCTTAGATAAGGCAGCTTTAGCAGTTGCCTTAGATTTGCCATATTAATCAGGAGGTTATTATGGACGACGAAGCTGAAAGATTGATAGATGCACTAATAACAAAAGCATCAGCTTATGGTTATGCTCAAGCTGAAGAGAGTGCACATGATACCCTTGTTCCCGCACTCAAAGAAGAAGTAGCAACGCTCAAAAAGCAGTTGCTGGATAGAATCTACTTTCTCAAACATAACGGTGCGGCAATTGTATCCGCATCAGGTTCTCGAAACTAATCAGGTAGCAGGTAGTTACCTACAGGTACTTTTCAAACTACCTGCTACCGATATTTCTTGCACAAGAAAAGTGAGATGAGAAATGAATTGCGATAAATGTGGTAAGCCAGTAGCTCATAACGAGGATGCAACAATCCTCGTAGCAATTGCGATGGACTGCCCAACATTTGCTCTGAACTATCCAAGACATATCAGATGCAGCCCATCTCATGCACAATACATCGTGCATCCTGATTTCCCGGAAATTGTAGATAACCGCCCTGAATTTGATAAACGGTTATTGCCTGAAGAAGAAAGAAAAGTCAAGGAAGAGAAAGTTACTCAAGCATGGTTAGACTTGAGAGATGTAAAAGAAGAATGGGGCAACGAACTATAATTGGGGGGTGTTTCTTTTGGTTTGGTTTTGTATTGGGTGGTAGTGATAGCTACACCAGAGAGATGAACTAACATGTGCATATCTCACACGAGTATGCCGTGGAACACTCATCAAGATGGGTTCAAATCCCATCCACCCATTTTACTGGAATAACATGTGCAGGATAAATATCGAGCCTTTGAGAATCTCGACGGTGTTATTCCAGTATTTTTATTTAGCTACGCGAGTGAGAGGCACATTCGGCTGGTTACCGATTCGGGGACATGCCACTCACTCAGGCACTCTGAAATAACTACGAAGATACTACGAAGATACTATGGAGTATCTACGGAGTTTCTATGAGCAATCATCCAGATAAAACATCATCTCAACTCATCCAGCTGTAGGCTGAATTGCCGGAGTCATTGCGACTGACAGGATGAGTTTGCTATTATTCAAGAAAGGGAAAACAAAATGGATAGAGATTTATCAGAATCGTTGGCTAGTGATGTTATTCATCTATACAACGATGTCAAAGAGAGAAGACCAGAAGTTACACCTTTGGAATTCACTCAAGCACTAGTTAAATGTGCTATCAAGCTATTAGCAGGCACAATTGAAACTAATATGAAAGGAGGCTAAATGGCTCAGTATCGAAAGTTGAATAAAGCAATGGTGATGAAATCAATCATTGCTATTGCAATTCTGGCAAAGAATCCGCATGTAAATACGCTGATTTCTCAAGAGCAAGTGAAGAAAGCAATCCAGCACTTGCCGGAAATTGAGATGGATTCCAAATCATTGGAGTTCTTTCGGGTTCCTAGTCATGAGGACCCAACACATTTCTATACGTTGCAGGTCAATGGGCACACATCTTGTGATTGCCCACATTGCACTACGCCTACTGGCGTTTCCGCCAACATCTGTTGGCATAAAGTTGCTGCACGCGGCATTTACGAAGCAGTGCGCAGCTAAATTATTCCCGTGGCTACTTTTTAGTATTTCTTGCACTAGAAAGTAGCCACACATTCAATAGGAGATTATCATGAAATACATCAAGTCGAGCAAGGCTCCCATCCCTGAGGTGGGAGACACAATCGTAATTGGAAATGCCAGTAGAAATGGCATTCGGGCTGAGTTGGTTCGTGAAGTCAATGGGGTCTGGATTGCAAAATCCAAGGACTTCAAAACCGAGAAAGAAGTCTTCACGGCTGTTCCCAATCCGCTCATCCAGGTCCACAAGTACTGGAAGAATGTCTTCTGGGCACCGAAATGACACCTTTTGAGAAAGGTGCATTGATATGGCTTATTTTCTCAGGTGCACTAATCGCTAATGAATGGCTGAGACCCTGCTCAAAACATAACAGACTACGAGCTATATTGGTAATTATTATGTGGGTAGGAATTGACCTGATTATGCTGGCATTCTGGTACAACTATCTCGTAAGCCTCTAATAAATAGGGGAGGGAAACCTCCCCTAAATTGATATAATGGAAAGTGAGGCAAGAAAGTGAAGCTCTTTATGAAAGATAATAGGTTGGGACTATATGTAGGATTGTTGGCAGCACCAGTTATTCTATTCACTCTCGTTTACATTACCTCGTTATATCCCAACACTCTGACTGAATTTGACCTGATGAAGGTAGCATTTGCAGCCAGTCTTATTGGTTGCAGTATTACTTTTCTAAAGGTTGGTGAACCATTTCGAACAGGGTTCACAGTCGAGAAAGAACACGAGAATGGTTATGGAAACTATACAGCTGCAAAATGCAATCTAGGAATTTATGGGGCAGTATGCGAATTAGTATCATGTCCTGTTTGCACAGGCGCCTGGGCAGCTGAAGTTCTATTACTAACAGTAGCATTGTTTCCAAACTACGGTCACACCATCATCAACTGGGGCTTTGCCGCCTCAGTAGCATGGATGATAACCAACACTCTCGAGTATTTGAAATCAGGGTCAGACAAGAATCGAGAACAGGCTGGTTACTATCACCAACTCACCGGCTATGAAAAGAGGATGGAGAAGAAGAAATGACTATTTGCTATATCTGTATTGGAATAGAAATAATATCCATTATAGTGATTGCAATAGCAATGGCAAAAGCTCCACATGGAGTTGAAATTCCAGGGATTGGTTTCATTGAGAAGAAGAAATGAGACCACAACCTCAAGATACCCCTAAAGTAGGGGAGATGCTATTAGGCGTACTTGTCTTCGTTGGAATTTGCGTAGTACCTCTATGGATACTTCTAGCAATCCTCGAAGCATTGAAGTAATTTGCCCAGCATGTAAAGGTACAGCCACCGGTCCTAAATATCCTGGCACTGGTGGCTGTAATGTTTGTAATGGCAATGGGGTAATTATGAAAGCTCAGCGCTCAGAATTTACTAAGTTTTTCCTAGGGGAAGATGATGAGAATATGGAAAAACAGGTATAAAATAGTATTAAGGAGAAAACATGGACGAAAACATTCTAAGAGCACTAGTGGACCTACGCGATAGAGCAATACAGAAAAACAGAATTGGATTTTCTAATCGCCTCGATGCAATCTCACGAGGAGTTGATGTCCCTTCCAATGGTACAGTAGAAATACTGAACCGCTGGTTAGCTCGTTTCGATGAGTTAGAAAGCGAATTGGATGTGGACATTGCAAATGCAACTAAGGGGATTGAAATAATTGAGCGCATGATTGAAGTCAAAGGAATTGGACGAATTCTGGCTGCTAAGGTAGTTTGTGTGGTTGATATTCACAGAGCAAATACTATCAGCGCTCTATGGAAGTATGCAGGCTATGGCATGGATGCAAATGGTAAGCGAGATAAACCAACCTCAGGAGTTCCTTTACCTTATAATGCCCGCCTTCACTCAACCTGCTTTCTAATAGCAGGAAGTTTCCTAAAATGCAACAGTCCATATCGTGCTATTTACGACTCTAGTCGAGAGTATTATACCGAGGGTCGTGATTGGACTCCATTGCATATACATCGTGCGGCTACAGGTCGAATGGTAAAAATGTGGTTATCACATCTTTGGTTAGTGTGGCGCCAGATTGAAGGATTACCAATTCGTGCACCTTATGTTCATGAGCATTTAGGGCATACGCATATATATCTACCAGAAGATTTTGGCTGGTCAGCCATCGAATAGAAGAAAACCAGTTTACGAGAGCGAGCCACAAGTATTGAGAAATCCAAAAAAGGGTAGCGAGCCAAATTATGCAAGTAAACCAAGATAGATGAGCGAGCCAAATGAGGAAAGTAAACCATCACTGATAAGCGAGCCATTTTGGTTGAGTAACCCACGAAAGGAAAGCGAGCCACACGCCTCAAGCAAACCAGGGAAAGCAAGCGAGCCTATATATTCAAGTAAACCATAAAAGGAAAGCGAGCCAAGAGAAAGAAATAACCCAGTCTATTCAAGCGAGCCACTATACATAAGTAACACAATGCAGAAAAGCGAGCCATGTCAAAGAAGTAACCCAAATATCAAAAGCGAGCCATAAGTCGAGAGTAACCCAAATGGAAAGAGCGAGCCAAATCGTTGAAGTAAACCAATGACAGAGAGCGAGCCATAGAGAGAAAGTAACCCAATATGCCCAAGCGAATAATAAGTACTAAGGAGAAAACATGAACATTGATGTGGGTGATGAGCTTTATAAAAGCTTAGACGAACTGGGAAAGAAACGTCTCATGATTGAACGTAACGTGAATAACAAACTGCTCATCGATTACGAAAAGACAATTAAGTCAGAAATGTTAGCAGGAACAGTCTTCCTGTTCCTACTGGCAACAGCAGGCTTTGTTCTTCTGCTCACGTTCATAGCGTGGGCAAGTGATGTACCATTTCCACTCTAATAATGAGTAGACCGTTTCCGGGATTTCATAGAACCTCTATTTGAGAGTGTCCAAGCATAGAACCGGAGAATGGGTGTGAATTTGTGGTCTAGTACGTAGACAAGTGTATCTCAATGGCAGAGAGCTTGACTGTGAATCAAGATAATGAGAGTTCAAATCTCTTCACTTGTCCAAGAAATAACAATGGGGGATGTTTCTTTTGGTTGGTTTGTGCTGGTGATTTACACCAGTTAAAACATATCTTAGTAAAGGAGAGTAATAAAATGTACCATACCATTATCATTGTAGGAAATCTCGGAAAAGACCCCGAGATGCGCTATCTACCCAGTGGACAGGCTGTAACGAATTTCAACGTTGCAACCAATCGCAAATACACTGGGTCGGATGGACAACAAGTTGAGGAAACCATTTGGTTCCGTGTCTCAGCTTGGGGTAAGCAAGGAGAGGCTTGCAATCAATACCTCAAGAGAGGTAGCAAGGTTCTGGTCGAAGGTCGGCTAACTCCCGATAAGGTCACTGGTGGACCTGCTATCTGGACCAAGCAAGATGGCACTGCTGGCGCATCATTTGAAGTGAATGCCGCAACTGTTAAGTTCCTTTCCAGCCGTGGTGAGACCGAAAGCAATGGTCACGAAGAAGTGACTGATGCACTCGAGCAGGGTGCACCGCCACCGTTCTAGTATCATAGCCAGGTGGTGTAAAAGCCACCTGGCACTCCCCAAAAACAAAGGAGAATCATGAATATCGATGACCTCAAGAGGCGCTGGCCTCTGTTTGACATTATCAAGGACGGTAAGGGATATCGCATTATCTTTGCCCCTTACAAAGAACTTGGTTCCTCATCCATGTACATCACCGAGGAATATCTTGCCTCCCCAGAATCTGCAAAGATGTTAGAACGAAATGACATCGAACATAAGCAGCTGAAGGTTGACCTGAAATTACAAGAGAGGTATCCACACTTATACTTCTTTGTGGACACCTCATACTGGAGAGGCTTGCCAGACCACATTTGGGTAAGACGCAAGAACCAGGGTGGCGAGGCAATTGTATGCAGAGAATTCTCACACGAGATTCTTGGATATTGGGAAGAGCAAGCACGATTAGCAACACAAGATGGCTGGTTCTTCTGCACCGGTCACAATAGGGCAGAAGAAGGTAAACGAGCTTGGTTCCACTTCGCAGGTTCTTACTGCGAGGAATATGGCAAGGAACATCCTGAGAAACGCCGAGAGGCAGAGAGGGAAAGCTACAACTGATGACCGATACCATAGCCCGAGGAAACTCGGGCTTTTTCTACATTACATTTATCTCACTCTTCCTCGCAGGAGGATGGATGCTATGGAACACCAAAACTATTGAACTCCCTGATATGAATGGTGTAATCCACGCTGAGAACCATGGCGAGGCATCTATAATTATAGAATGCCTCGAGAAGAGCAATCTGGAACTGAAATGGAAGACCAAGGATGGAAAGTGGTTCCTTCCATGTCAGTTACCTGATGGAAAATGGGGAATGAAGATTGCAGATAAGAATGGCGAGACCATTACCAGCTTTATCAAGGGTGATGGTAGCTGGATTGAATTCCTCAAGTATATGATAAGACAAGGAGCCTCAAAATATAATGGTCCTATACCATGGTGATAGAAACAATCGAGAAAATGAAAAATTGGAGAAAGACTATATTCTGGGTACAATCAAACTTGCTATTTCCTTTGCAAATCTTGCAAGAGAATTAGCAAAAGATGATTACTCCGTGGATTATAGCAATATCGAGGCTTGTCGGAGTGTAATGGAAACTGCTAAAGAATGTGGTCTGGATGTAGACTTCCCAGATTTCATTCGAGTAGCAGCCCAGGCTCCAGCAATCTCTCAGGAAACTATCCATCCCGACCTCGCGGGTCTTGTTCGTGACCTGGCTCGAGAATGGATAGAAAACCATTCACTACTTTTCTAGTGCAAGAAAAATATGGAACCTCTACTCGTACTAGGACAAGTCGTTACTACTCCAGGTGCCATGGGTTTAGCAGAACAAGGCGTGAACCTATGGCACTATCTGGTTCGCCACCAACAGGGCGATTGGGGTGATTTATCTTCCGAGGATAAGCTAGAGAACGATTACTCAAAAGATAAACATCTTCGTATCCTCTCAGCGTATGATACTAAAGCAGGTCGGCTCTGGATAATCACCGAAGCCGACCGAAGCGCTACTACATTTCTTCTACCAGAGGAATACTAATAGGTGGATGTTTCTTTTGAAATGAGGCCCGTTTGCTACCAGAAGAAGGCGCGAAGCGACTGGATAAGCAAACGGGCTTCTTTTTTATTCAAAGCTATAATTAATATGGAGGCAAAAATGACAAGTAAATCATATCCATACGGTTGGTCAAGATGTCCAGTGTGTGGAAACTTCTATGCTCTAAAGATACCAAAGGGTGGCGATGGTTCTATTCATGTGCTAAGACTACATACTCAAATAACTAAAAAACCATTTAGGAAACTTTGTCCAGGCAGCAATATGGAGGCAAAAGATGAACAATAATCAATGGACCAGTACCAAAGAACTGAAAGAGTTATTCTGGAAAATAGCTAATGATGCTATCAATAAAGGTATCATAACTAAAAAGCAGGCTGATATGCTTTGTATTGCCAAAAAGAGTGGTGCTCATTATTGGCGCAGACATCTACGTAACCTCGTAGAATATATTGATGAGCAGAAAGCAATTAACGATGCCAGGTCTGATGACCGGCACCCAGAGAAAACCGAGGCAGGATATACAGATGAATGATGAAGCTAGAAGTAGTTCGCATTTCAAGATTGAAACAGAGAAAACTGCAGGTGGTACTAATCGTTGGTTTTGGTGGGAAAACTTCACACCTGAAAAGAATATGCCACTAGAAATGGCAACAGCCCTCGTAGTTGAGAAATGGGCACTCATAGAACGAGAATGTGTAGCACAAAGTGACTCTGGTATTTTTACAGAACTTTTTGGATTCAGTGGTGTAACTTGTGCATACTGTATGCTCTTTGAGCATGAAGGTAAATGTAAAGGTTGCCCAATCTACAAGAAGACAAAACAACATGAGTGCCATGGTACAGCCTATTATAGGTTTGCTCACTACAACTCTGAGCACGATGGTCCCAGACGTCTTGATGCAGCCAGAGACATGCTTAACTTCGTGAAAGAAATCCAAGCTGAGGAGAAATCATGACCATTGAAGAAGCAGTAGCAAAAGCTGAAGCAGCTAATTGCTATAAATGTGAATTTCGAGGAACTATTCCAGGAAGCGCACATAGCAAATGTGAACCAGCTAACATAACGAAAATTCATGAACAATACTATCTTCTAACTCATATACCTGTAATTGAAGTTAATGAGAAAAGAGTACCAGCTGTAAAATTTGACCCAGCTGGCATTAGAAATGGTTGGGCTTTATGGCCCATAAACTTTGACCCAGTATGGCTAAGACATTGCTTTTTCTATAAGGAGAAAAATGCCAACATTTGAACAGATGCTGGATGAACTACAGGACGCGACCTATGCCACGGGATTCTACTCGGAGAAATCCCAATTATCCGAGGACTACATGGAATTGCTTAAGAGAGAGATTGTGCGCCGACACGAGGCTAGAAAAGCAGTTATTACAGAATATGCCTATCAACGTGCCCGAGCGCAGATTTATGCAGATGGTGTATACGATGAACTAAAGAAAAGGATGGAGAACCATGGTTAACCATTTCCACTTCATAGATTATCCACCATTACATGAGAATGTACGAGTACTCAGATGGAAACCAGAATATGAGAATATGAAGATTGATAATGCAGAAACAGCTCTAGAACTCTCAATTGATAAGTGGGGAACTATTGTAGCTGAATGTGCACAGCAAATAGGAGATGATACCTATTTTGCAATTACGGATGGTGGAGGAGAAACTTGCGCTCTTTGTGAGTTCTCTTATGACGATAAACATCAAAGTTGTCGCTCTTGCATTATCCGCAAAGATACCGGTCAAGTAGAATGTCGAGGAACTGACTACTACAAGTTTGTCAATTCCAGAAATCGACATGACCGGCTGCTCTACGCAGAATCTATGCTGGCGTATCTTCGGGGACTTCAAGAACGACTTCAGGCACAACCTCAACAGATTCCCCAATCGTCGGAGTAACATCGATAATATCAGGAGGCAATAGCTTAGTCATTGCTTCCTGATACTCTTTTGGTAACTGCACCTGGACATACTGAGTAGGACCATTGATAGTCACAATGATATTCTGAGACTGTAAGAACTTCGAGGCTTCAACAGCATCATTGCGCTCTGGTGTCTCAGGAGTAATCCCAGCCAATTTCATAATATCTTGGCGAGCTTTTTGACGGACAGTCCAGGGCGCCTGACTGCTAATTTCATCCTGTAAAGATGTATAAGCTTTTGGCAAAAGCTCAGTAACAATCATTTCACGAATATGCGGAATCATCGGGTCAGCAGTCACTTCATTGACCCTCGCCTGAAGACGTACTCTTATACGGTCATCAACCAGCATTTTACTTAGCTGAGCCGTACCTATCCCTAGCTCTTTAGCAATTGTGGACCTCGAAGGAGGAGACTCTGCAAAAATCCCAAGAACTCTATCTGCTAACCAATCTAAATAAGCATCTCGACACCATTCTGGAATTTTCATATTAGCATTAAAGAGTAGCCAATGAGCGTCATGTGCTGTCATCGGTTGTGTAACCCCAGCCTCTACAACTACAGAAATAGCCTCAGTAAGACTGACACTTTTTTGCAATTGTTTACATAATTCAGCAGCCACCATAGATTGGCGCATTATCTTATGTTCTTTTTGGTTAAGCTTCACTTTACCTTTAGAACCTACTACATTATTCGCATATCTACTCATTGGTGGATGTTTCCTTTGGGTGGTTGTTTTGGTTCCTGGAAGTATAATATCATAAAGAGAGAGAGGTTGACATGCAAATCGGAGAGAAACAGAAAGTCAAGATTTACAAGGATTTACCCAAACCAATCGAGATTCCAAAGCCAGTAGAAGCACCTATCAAGGTAGAAAACTGGCCTGACCCAGCTTATGTACCATTAGTAGCACCACAGAAAGTAGGAGCAAATGGGTTACTTCGCTGACCTAGACGTCATTCTGACCGAGAACTTAGGAAAGCATTATCTAGTCTTTGCGCCATGGTGTAATCAATGTAATCGTAAGATGTCTATCCTTGGTTATACACCTCCCAACAACCTAAAGGCACATTGCACTAACGAACAATGCTCAGAATGGGGAAAAGTGATAAATACCATTGTAAATCGCAAATCAAAATCTGGCTGATATAATTAGTCAGAAAATCTATTCTCCCCGTAGTAAAAGCGGGGAAACTCTGGAGAGAGATGCCACCAATCACAAATATTGTGGGCTTACGAGCCCTCGCATGGAACTATGAAATGGGGAAATTTTCCAGCCCAACCAGACGAGAATTCATCTGGGAAAATGGCGTAGCAATAGCAAAATGCTACCGATGTGAAGGAACACTAGATGGCAAAGAAGTAAGTGACATTCCTGGAGATACATGCAGCTGCGGAATTTACGCTACATTCCAAGAATGGACAGCCCGAGGCTACACCGGTAATTCAGAAGTCTCACCCATCTTTCTAGTACAGGCATTCGGAAAGACACAAATCCCCACAGTAAACTTCACCGGTTTCAGAACTGCTAAAGCTCAGGCAATGGCAGTAGGATATCAAGACGCTCATTATAAAAATTCAGAAACTATATCCGAGAAACTAGCAGCCTATCAAGCCTCGGATGTACTCCATATTCCAGTCATAAAGATAGATATTCTAAACTTGATGATGGACATTCTGAACTTGACTAACGAGGTGGAAGAATATCCAATCCAAACCAAAGAGGCAAGAAGCTTAACTCTTGAACAACTCACAGAAATCAGATACACACTACTAGGAGAATAATGAACATTCTTACAAAGCAAGTAGAACCAGTAGAACGTGGCTGTAATGCGCCAGGGACTATTGGTCGCAAAGCTGGCAAAACCTACATTGTCAGCGACATGAAGAAAGCACTACGACACTATCCATGGGGATATTTTGTCGTAGACCCACCGGAGCCCATTCCAGACCCATCAGTGTATGGAATGAGTGCTCAGGGAGTATCCTATTACCAAATTGGAGACACCTGGCACGTCTTTGATTGGATTGGAGTTACTCCCCCAGGTTATCCCAATGCAGCGGATATCCTCGAGGAAGCATTCAGTTTGGATGGTTCTACTCTAGTTCCAATCACTAAGAACCTAAGCTTACTCGAGCCAGGAAAAAGCCGACGCTTTCTATGTCACCCATGTGGCAATATTCTGGAACCAGAGAAAATCCAAGAGTTGAAACAGGAGTATGTTGAAATTCCTGGATTGCCAACTCCCATTCACTGCTTCTTACCTGATGGGGATGCACAACTCGAGCACATCCACGACAATGGTCGAATGTGCGCTACATTACATTGGCAACATGTCATGCCCTTAGCCAATGCTAAGAGAGAATTCAAGAAAGAACTACATAGCAGTGACCCTCGCTTAGGCTTCAGAGACGTTGGCGAAACGCAATATATCGCAGCACGCCCAATCGAGAATAAGAAACTGAAGTGTGGTCTAGCTATTGTAGGCTGGTTACCTATCACTGAACTACATGTGGTAGATAGTCCCGATACTGACAAACTTGAGACAGCACTGAACAAGCTCAAGGACCTCAGTAAAATCCCAATCTTCCTGACGAATGCATAATGACTAACTATATGGAAGAGGCGTTTGCGCCAATAAAAGCAAGAGATAAAGCTATTATTATGGTTGATACTTGGGGGCATTTAGCTCCCAAGTATTCCATAAAATATCCCTGTAAAATTATCTTTACTCAATCAGAAACTGGTGACCTCATAGTTATCAAAAGCGATACTGGAGAACTACCAGCCTCACCTTGGTTATATGAAGATATGCAAGACTTTGTAGACAACAAAGCTATAGAAGGAGGTGAAATCTATGGTTTCGTTGGCGTCTATGTCAAGCATAAAAACGGTAGTGGACGCTTCTACGGCAAAACTAAAATAATCAAGGTGGACTATCTAACATGAACCTATCAACACACATTGCCAATGCCCACAAAAATCTAGAGAACCCACATCACGACCCCGACCTGATAGCCTATACATTTATAGACCATAAGGAAGAACTCGAGGCAATGGGTCTTTATGATTTATGCTGGGCATTGGCTCATGACCTGAACTGTCACAGGAACGATATCAAAGGCTTTCTGGAACTACTAGAGAAACAACTAAAGGAGCAAGAATGCCAGAAACAACCGTAACAGTCAAGCTCACCCCTCGTAAGTGGCGAGTGATAGTCGAATGCCTGAAATTCTCTAAAGCAGTATTGGAACTATATAGAAGCAAGATAGGTGATGCAGAATTAACTGTACCAACTCAAATCTTCATCAAGAGGATGATAGATTCAGACCCTAATCATATGTTATCCCCCTTGGATATGCAACGAGCTGTCCTTTACATCCTTAAAGACCTGGACGCAGAATGACAGACGATATCTATGACGTCAGCGAGGCTGATGAACAATCAAACACCCCAGAAGGTGCCATGCTTGCATTAGCCTCGCAATTTCGTCGGTTCAAAGCAGGACTAGAAACACTCGGTGTTGTAGGCATGTTTGAAATAGCTGCTTACAAGATGGGTAATAGTTGGGGTGAAATCAATGCCCTCGAAGAAAGAATAAGAAAGGAAAACACATGGACTTCCAGTTAGAACTAATTAGCCTCGCAGGGGTTGACTGGGAAGATAAGGTAGCATCAGTAGATACCTTACCTCCCAACGATAAGCTATTATCCAAACCAGTCACTCGGGAATTCCTACAGGAATTACGAGACCGAGGACAGGTAATGGAGCCAATCCTGGTAGCTATTACCGAGGATGGTACTCAATTCGTCATCGCAGGCAATCGGCGCATCAAAGGCAGTCGTATTCTGGAGTGGGAGACTATCCCAGCCCGTTATGCACACATGCCAATGATGAAAGCTATCATGGCTCGTAGCGCTGATAATAACAGCCGGTCTAGCAACGACCTGGCAGATATGCACGCTATCAGAACTATGATGGACACATATGGTCCTACCATTGCAGACAACGGCTTTATCAGCCGCTGGACTAGCATACCTCAGCCTCGCATTAGGAAACTGAAAGAATACATGAAGTTACCTAATGAAATCATCGAGGGAGTTACAGCAGGCGTTGTACAGCCAGAAGCTGCCAGGAACCTCGCTAAATTATCCTCGCACTATCAGGATAAGGCAGTAGCAAAACTCCAGACGGTTCTACAGTCTGAGAACAAGCCTCGTGGCTATGCTCTCACCAACGACGATGTAGAAGCGCTACAACGAGAACGCAAAGAGGAAAGCAGCAAGTTACTTCCAATGTTCCCCTCTTTCGAAGAGCCAAAGGTCATCGGCTATATGCTCTGGGATACAAGCACCAATCAACCTGCTAGTGGTCTAGCAGATAGTCCCGAAGCACTAGAGCAAGCAGCTAACTTTGGAGCCATTGATATCATTGGCGTCCAAATCACCACACTCTAGAAAATCTTTTCTCTAGACACAAATAGGGGGGTGTGAATGGGTAGCCCAGCACACCCCCAAAAGGATATGATAATGAGCAGAACATCAGACAACACCCTCGCAGAACTGGAAGATGTAGTTCGAGAAGCAGGATTTGATTACCCTATTGCATGGGCACTTGGTTTCTTAATTGATAATCAAAGAGCACTATCCATTAATCTAAATGATTATCAACGCAAAGAACTTCGAAGACTCTGCAAAGAGATAAGACAAGGAAGCTAATATGGAACACATCTTCGCAGGTCGTGGACTAGACGCTATCCCAAACACTAGAAAGATGCACAAGCTTTACTTGGTGAAATACAACCAGTATGCACTCGATATGTTTAGCGAGACTACAGCTGATTGCGATAAATTCCAAGCCTGGGTATATGAGCCTTCAACTCGCTATCACGAGGTGATTACAGAGTTTGATGTCAAGTACCGGTTCTATTTTGTCCTTACCTATATGGGCGAGGCAGACTACGAGTACTATGATGCTAATAACGAGCTCCATCGAGTTATGTATCGCTATATGATGATACCTTGGGAAGAAGGACGATGGAACTATACTCTCGAGGACTTTGAGCGCCAGGTCAATGGCGCCTTATACATTCCTCATCACTATGGCGGTACACCACTAGCTCCTGATGTATTCGAGGTCTTCTTGCTTATGTGCCCAAGTGCTAAGCGAGGATACTACAATCTCGAAACTCATGGGTGGTCCCTGCTTCAACCGTAAGAAATCAATCTATAATATTGGTGGGCTAACAACCCACCAATATTTCTTGTGCAAGAAAAAGAGGAGACAATAATGGAACCTAATCACGCAAGAGAAAGACGTAACTGTAGACGCCGAGCTTTCAAAAAGCTTGACCCTCAAGACCAGTACTACATCAGGAAGAACTTACAAAACCTGGCGATAATGGGTCTATCAACAGACAACACCTTTGACCTCATAGCTGCAATCGGAGAGCTAATGGTAAAGAAGGAGAAGACATGAGTGAAATAGTAGTAGGACAACTCTTAGCCCACTCCTCGAAAACAGAGAAAGCACTAGAGTTATGGAAACAATTCTTTGAAGGCAACAATGACCCATGGACATATGATGACTTTGGGATATATTGTTTCTTCTGCGGGAAAAAGCAACATTGGTCAAACGACCACCATACATCCGATTGCATCTGGGCTGAAGCAAAGAAGTTAGTGGAGGAAGAACATGAATAAACCTATAATGGGAGAATATCTCATAAGAACAAACGGAGAACGAAGCATTCGTATTACAGAACTTGAGGCAGAAAACCTACATCTGAAAGCAGAAATGCTAGATATGATGGGGAACCACAAGATAGAGACTCAGCTACAAGCAAAGTGGATATCAGATGCACGTGCCTATGCCTTGAAACTGGAGAAGCTCATAGTAACAATCAAGTTATACGGCATGAGAAACCTAACTCTATCAGACCTCGAAGAGATAGAAGATATCTATGACCGGCACACACCAAAATAGGTGGATGTTTCTTTTGCTTTTTATTCTGTAGATAGGAGAGAGTAATGCGTGAAGTGCATAGTCCATTCAAAAAGATTAAGAGCATCATACTCGAGAATGGTACAGAAATCCCAGTTATAGCTAGACCATGGACTTCTGGAGAACGTTTCAGTATTATGGGTGAGAAGTTCTTTTCCATTGAGCTTCTAATAAAACCCAGCGGCTTCAAAGAACTTTTGATAGATGATGAGGAGATATCATGAAACCAACATTGAATCCTGTAAGTGTACGACCTATGGACCTCAAACCAGGGGATAGATTAGGTTACAAAGTCATCGCCGTAATAGGTGAAGGACACGACTGGGCAGCCTACAAAGGACTGAGCGACTGGTCTGATGAGGAAGTTGCCAACAACGGAGATAAGCTTTCACAAACAGCAGCTGAGGCGCTATTCTATGCACCTGTAGCAGCTGGCTTAGAATACCGAGGCTACTAGCCATGGAAGGAATAACAAACGACCTCAAGATTAGACGTGCTGTCTTGATAAAAGAGATACGGAGGTTTGCTAGTTCTCACTACCGTATTATAAACTTCATGACAGATGCACAACTAAAGCCATTGACCGACATGGAAACCGAGCTCAAGAAAATTGAACGTGAGCTTATAAAAAGATATGGAGAAGGGATGGGACTAAAACATGCGAATAGTAGACGTTATCGACAGTCATAGCATTCGCTCAGTCATTGGCTGGCCTGATAATCGCCACTATGGACTATGCCCACTGCATAGCGAAAGACATGCATCCTTCTCAGTCTATTACTTCCGTGGCAAAGAATGGTGGAAATGCCACAGTCATTGTGGTAGTGGAGATGTGATTGATTTAGTAGGCAGACTACAAATCAATGGCTATGATAGGACAAACTGGGACCAACGGAGACGAGCAGCTGAAATTCTAGATGGCAACTACATTGCGGCACCAGTCGAAGCACCACCTCCTATCCCAGAGTTACCTAACTGGCTGGTAGATGATATGCTCCCACCCTCGCCTAAGACAATCCTATATGCACTATCACGAGGGATAACTCGAGACCAGATTGATGAATTCAAGATTGGTACTCCCAAACCATGGATGAAGGAACCACCCTACAATATCTTCTGTCCAAGTAATTGGATGGCTATTCCAACCTTTAGCATCAACGATGAGGGAGGACTGGTAGCAATCAAGCTCCGGTCCATCGTTCCGAACACACAGTTCAGATTCATGTCAGTAAAGGGCTCACAGAAAGGCTTGTGGGGTGCTATGCGAGTATTATGGCATGATTGCCCCATATTGCTGCTAAAGTCGGAAATACCTGCCATTATTGCACGCAGGGTGTACTCCTACACGTGTGCACCAACTGGTGAGGGGAATAAGATAGCAGAATTCGCACATATCTTCAGCTTTAGCCGAAAGACAGTCATTGTGGCTGATAACGATGAGGCAGGCAAAGCAGCAGCCCTCGCAAAATCCAAGATAATCAAGAATAGTATCGTGGTCTATCCACCTGAGGACTATAAAGATTTTGACCAGGCATATCGGGAGAACCCAAAAGAAATGAAAGACTTAGTAAAGGAATGGACTGAATGAAAGTAAAATTCACAGACCATAAGCTTGTCCTCGTAGTTCCTCTCAGCAAGAATGGAGAGAATATCTTGAGCAAGAAGGAACTCGAGGACGCTCTTATGGAATTACTATCAGTAGCACATATCGATTGGACTGATGCAGAAATCCTCGAGATTGCCTTACGAGCAATTAATACAACCAGTCCAGCGCTCTATGCCAGAAGGCACGAGGAGATAAAGACATGAGTTATGACATTAGAACCGGAATGTGGACAATTACCTCAGCACAATATGAGGCAATGAAAAAGCGCATCGCAGAGCTGGAAGGTGATACTGCCGATTTGGTAGAACACCACGGGGAACATCATAAGAGCGAAGAAGAAAGAATCGCCCGCATCGCAGAGTTGGAGGCGTCGCTGAAGGGACTGAGGGTTTTAATTCTTGCCGAAGTTGGCACAGAAGAAGAGACCGATGAAATGCTAAACATGATTGACGAAGCCCTGGAGCGCAAGCTATGAAAAGCCAATCAGTAACTATATCTCGCGACTTATGGGAATCTACCGTAAACGCGGCAAAGATAGCGCAAGCTCGCATCGTAGAACTGGAAGAGGCTATACGTAATACCAGAGGTTTGTTAGACACTGGATTTGCCCCAGAGAACTGGGGAATGGTGCCTCAAGAGTGGGCTGTACACAGAATTACTAAAGCAAGTGCAGAGTTACGGGATGCTCTGGAGAAAAGCAATGTACCTAATCTTTCCGCATAAGCCAATCTACACACTCGAGAATGGTCGTACATTCCAGGTCAATAACTATGGTACTGTCTTCTGCGTTAGCGATATCGTAGATGACCCAGACCTACCAGGGTACATGGACTTGACCGAGGCTATCTGCTCACCCACCTACGAGGAACAAAAGCAAGTACTGGAAATGGTCAGCAAGTAATGAATACACCCTCTAGCCAATCACTAGAGGGTGGATGTTTCTTTTGGTTTGAGAAATTCTTTTCTTTCTAATCTTCAAAGCAGGGTATTTGTGATAAGATAAGGAACTTACAATTTAATAGGAGAGAGAGATGTCAGCAACTTTAGTTACTCTTATAAACGTTGAATTATTCTGGTCTAAAGTAAAAATACTAGGACCAGATGACTGTTGGGAGTGGCAAGGCTGGAAAGATAAAGATGGATATGGGGGATTTGCTAACATCCATAACACAACAATAAAAGCACATCGTACTACTTGGGTACTTACATACGGAGAAATTCCAGATGAATTACAAGTACTTCATACTTGTGATAATCGACCCTGCTGTAATCCCAACCATTTATTTCTTGGAACACCTCTTGATAATATGCGAGATATGATTCGCAAAGGAAGAATGGCATCACCAGAGCAAACAGTATGCCGCGGGGAAGATAATGGACTTGCTAAACTAACCTGGAAACTAGTACATGAAATGCGCGCGGACTATGTTCCTGGTGTAGAGCCAATGTATATATCTGCTATGAAATATGGAATTAGCAGGTCAGAATTTGGCAAAATAATAAACAATCAAGTCTGGAAAGAATAATGATTTCGACCTGGAAGAATGTTGAGCTCTCGATTGCAAGAGAATTGAATCTCTTCTTCGAGCGGCACAATCTAAGTCCTGTACAACGTAAGCCAGTCAATGGTAGAAGCGGGGAAGATATTTATACCAACGAGTTGGGGTTATGCATCGATGTAAAGCACCGACAATCCATTCCAAAGATTTACTCAATTTCACAGTACATAATTTTCCAGTACAAGAATTTTCTAACTACTAGAATTGATAACCTGGAAGATTTATTCCTCACCGATATACAACCTATCAAACTAAACTATTCTTCTATCCAGATAGAAAGATGGTGGAGACACATGGAAGACCATTGTCTCGAGCATCCCGAGCTAGATTTGATTCCAGCTTTGGTTCTACATAGACCAGGAACTCGATTAATACGGTCTGTATTCCTTATTCATTACAAAGACAGAGATAAACTTCGAGCACGTATACAATGGAGAGAAAATGCCAAAGGTACATGACTTCAACGAGAAACTAGCAAAGACAATCGAACCAAATGCCGCTATTGATGCTTACTTTGAACCTATATTCTGGGTAGATAAGAAGGTTCCACGTGAGGTAGATTTGATTGGTATCGATAGATACTTCGTCAATAAAAAGTACAACGGAGTATTCGGCATTGAGTACAAGTGTGATGAGAGAGCTCACGACACAGGGAATGCCTTCGTAGAGTACGAAGCTAATGACAAGACAAAGAAGCTAGGTTGGGGACTAAGTTGTAGAGCACAATATATAGCATACTACATCCCACAAGAGATGAGAGGCTGGCTAATGAATGCCGTAACTATAAAGATACGGCTTGTAGAAGAATGGCTACCTAAAATGGAGCAGGGAATTTACGAAAAGAGACCAGCTAAGAATGCTACCTATAACTCGTGGGGTGTTTGTGTACCACTAGCCGACTTCACCAGAACAGGAGTATGGTTAGAATTCTCAACAGCAAAAGTAATACAGGAGATGAAAAATGGACGTAGTGAAAGCACTGACAGTACCACTGAGTGAACTCAACGTCTTTGACATTGAGGAGAAGATTTACAAGGTAGCCCAGTCCCAGATTGATAATGAGGGCACCCTAACTGGACCAGAGCGCTTAGCTCACATCCGTTATCGAGAGCTCAACCTCTTGAAGCGCTTTGATACGATGTCCTTTATCACAAAGGCTATTGTCATCCATGCAATTGAAGAACACGCCTTATGGTCAACCCTCGAGGGCTACAAGACACCCGAGCAAGCAGCTGAAGTTGAAGCGAACATCACGCCAACAGAGTACTCAAATATCAAGACACTCTGGGAGGATGTTGTTCCACTCTTAGTCAAGACTGGTTACTCAGTCGAGGACCTGCTATACAAGAAGGGTAGCAACCTACGTCTGGCTATCCCAATTCTCAGACGGATTGCTGCAAAGAACTTCACTGATTCAGAGCGCATTAATAAACGCTATGACCAGATACGTGATGATGTTACCAAGATTGCGAAGTCACAAGGTAAGAAACTAACCGAGGATGAAATTCAAACCAACATGGTAGATAAGATTATGACTACCATGGATGATAGCTGGCATAGCTTTTACAAAAGCCTTGACCCATACTCCCCGGAGAATAGCAAGGAGGAAGTAGAAGAGAAACCCCAATGCATAGTTATCCGCAAGAATGGGGATAGTTTCTTACTTATCGAGGCTAATAACGATGGGATAAACGGTCTTCTACCAGTACTAACCAAGCATTGCACTATTGATTTCGTTATGCATGGAGACAATCCCAAAGCATACAAGCCAATCCAGAACCTACTGAAGTTTATTGAGACGATGAGAAATGGAATCCATCTATCCTAAACGAATTGTAGGAACAATCCTACTCAATCCAGAATACTGGTTGGAGGCACAACAGGTAATCATAACTGACTTGCCTCCAAACCTACGTCCTATCTGGATTGAGATAGGCAAGCACTATGATAAGGATATCCTCACTGACCGAGCAGTACTCGAGAGCTTGCGAGAGCAAGACATACTCAATACACTTGGAGAAGGAGACCTCAGGGGAGAGGAATTCTATGTCGATGTGCTGATATCCGCAGATGAAAAGCTATTCGCCCAGGCTGTAGAAAAAGTGGTGGATAACTCGATGCATCTAAAGCTCCAGGACATCGCAGGTCATCTAAGAAATGATGCACTCAACGGTACTCCAGCCGACAACCTCATCGAGAAGTATATAGATGAGTTGGATAACACCCATCGCAATGCAGCTAAGCAGCTTACCATCGGAACTATTGACCCCAAGTATGCTGAGCGCATGGCTAGTCTTAGGAGGGGAGAAAAGTCAACCAACTGGTTGCCTACTATCCCTTCACTTGCCAGCAAGATTGGCATGGTAGACCGAGCCGAATTTATAGTCGTAGCTGGAGACACAGGTGGCGGCAAATCATCCATCCTCAGAGCCGAGGCAATCAACACAGCCTTAGCTGGAGACCCAGTGCTAACTTTCGATGGAGAAGGCAATACAGAGTGGTACAAACGCTACTGTATAGCCTATCTCTCTACCCTCAAGCAATTTGAAGGACTTCATCTGAATACTACAAGTTTGAAGAACCCAAAGAAGATGACAGATGAAGAGTGGGAACGTTTCAACGAGCTAAACGATGTGCTACTGCACATCCCTTGGATTATCGAACCAATCACCTCGGTAAGAAAGATGGAGATGATTGCCAAGCAAACAGCCCGTAGATATAAAGGGCTTACGCTGGTTCAGATAGACCAGATACAAAACTTGGTTGATAAGAATGAAGTTGGCGAGATTGAGACAGTAACCTATGCCTTACGAGGCATGGCAGGTCATCTGCAAATTCCAGTGATGGCAGCGCATCAGTTCAGAAAGAAGAGCAAAGAGGAAAGCAAGACCAGTACACGCAGACCTGGCATGGATGACTTACTCTATGCTGGTGCCCGAGCAGCCTCAATGGGCATTCTAATCTGGCGACAACCAATGCCAGAAAGCAAAGCTAAGAAATTCCCAGAGAACCTGAACCGCATGGGTGGATTACTTCCCGAAGAAGACTGGGGAGCGTATGTAATCAAGCTAGTCATAGCTAAATCCTCAGGTGGTACAACAGGCATAACAGATGACATCGCATGGCGCAGAGCATTCAACAGATTTGACCCATTAGATATGGATTGGGCAAAACCAGAGAGTCACCAAGAGATTAATTCTAGTGCTGGAAATCGAGAAGTAACTATCTCTGTACCAACTGGAGTATTCACGGGTGGTAGACCAAAATCTGAAGCTGTCAGGGATGCTAAAAGGAAAGAGAAAGAAGATAACAAAAACAAGTACAAGAAATACAAACCGCCCTACTAGGAGAGCAATGCCAAAGATTAGAGTAATTAGCAATGGACATATTAGACCAGTATCACAAAGAGTGGGATGGTTCTATCTCTGGGGAATTGAGCTACACCAAGGAACCTACGAGGCTCTCTATCGCCCAATAATCAAGGTCACCACCCTCAATGGCTACACTACCATTGAACTGATGGAAGACTGGTATATTCTTATCAGCCCAAAGTGGCCTTTCATCAAGCTTGACAAGCAAGCCTATCTGTATCGAGAGGACGAAGTAAATGACTGAACCAACAGTTGTAACATATGAAATTCAGTCCCGTACACCGGCTCAAAAGAACTGGGAAACGTATGAGTCATGGAAGGGTGATACGGTTCCAAGTATAGAAAGTGCATCGGACAAAGCCCTCGCAGAATTTAGGCGACTGGTAAAAGAACACCACTTCCCTCAATACTTTCGCATCATCATGCGAGTAACCCAGATAACAGTTATAGAGGAAGGATTTTCCAATGAGTAGAATATCTGATTTTCATGAAATGATTGAGCTTCTTAAAAAGGAAGGACTTGTAAGAGATGTAGTAGGAAGATTCGATGCTACGACTCTTATAGAGCTAGACGATGAAATCGAGGCTCTCGAACAAGGTCCAAGCACAACTACTAGTACAACTACTTTCTTTGAACTACAGTCCACACCCAAGGAAAGAGCTTGGAAGACCTTTGACCGGCAACAGGGTAATACTCCAGAAGAGATTGAGATAGCAAGAAAGAAATCAGTTGATGCTTATGCAAAATTTCTGCTATCTATAAAACCAGATGACAACCGCTACTATCGTCTGGTAAAGCGAGAAGTATGCGTCGAGGTCTATGACTCTAGAATGGAGGATGAAGATGCAGGATAAGGTTGTAATCTACATCAAGAACTATACCAAAGAACACGGATACCCTCCCTCACTTGTTGATATCAAAGATGACCTAGGCTTTGGTTCAGTAAGTGCAGTATTCAAGTACGTCAAAGACCTGGAGGAAGAAGGTCTAGTCAAACGAGAACCTCGCAAAGCAAGGACATTGAGGGTATTGTGAAAATTCTTTGTTCGGGAGAGTTATATCCAAGTACCTATCCAATCACCACCGACCAATGTATTTCGTGTTCTCTAGAACATAGAAACCAACCACCCTGCGGATACTCATCCTATCTACTCCGCTCTATCTTTATGGGAATAGAAGACAGGCGCAAAGAGTTACACGCCTCAGACTTAAGTGGTTGCCTACTCGCCAGATACTACAGCAAAGTAGACCCATGCCCAGTAAAGGTACACGAGTATTTCAAACTCTGGATTGGTATAGCCCTGCATTATTACATCGCACAAGCTAATGACCCAGAGGTTGTTGAGCAAGGACACAATGCCATGGGACTAGACTTTCGTGTTGATGTCCTAGACAATGGAGACCTGTTTGATTTCAAGACAACTCGCTGGATAAAGGATGTAACTAACCTACCTCGTAAGGAAGATGTTGCACAGATGAACGTGTACAAGAACTTACTCAACGAGGAAGGCTATGCATTAGAGAAGATGTTCCTACAATACATCGATGTGACTGGACCCCCGACCTGTCGTTCCTGCGGTGTCATGATGCAGATGCAGGAGGGAGTAGTGCAATGCCCTATCTGTCACTACGTAGATAAGCGACAACATCTAGGAGTAGCTATAGTAGAAGCACCTGTCTATGACAGAGACACCTATCTGGAAAAGATAAATCTTCGCAGGGATGCACTGCTATCCTGTCTCGAAAATAAGATACCACCCGAGCCCGAGCCAGATTACTATTGTGGTTTCTGCTCTTGCTCTTGCTGCTCACACTACAGACCGAGGTAACCATGATAGAATCTAAGCATAGGAGACACACATGGACAAACTGTTAGGATTGACTATCATATGGGGAAAGAAAGGTGCTGGTAAGACTCTGGCTGCACTCAACAGCCCGTACCAACCGGTTCACATGATTGACGTAGAAGGTTCCTCACTCGAGTACGAGAAGTTTATGGACCGGCTGATTAAAGAGAAGTACTTTCCAGCACCCTTCACCCGAGCTCACTGTACACAACTCGAAGATGCAAATAAAGAAACGGCACGTATCTTCGCTGACCCTAAAATTCATTACGGCACTATCTGTCTAGATACAGTAGGACAATTTGCCGAGTGGATAAAGAACAGAGAGTTTGGCAAACCAGGAAGTGAGAAGATATCCCAAATTGTGTGGGGTAGAGTACGAGATTACATTCGTGCTCTATGTATTAATATGCAAAGTCATTGTGACCTGTTACTGATGACTGCTCATGAGCGAGAGTATCCAACTCACTTCTATTCCCCTCGCTGTAATCCTGCTATCATCGAGTTAGCAGGAACTAGCATCCGTTTAGTTCGTCAACCAAACCAGAAAATACCGGATGCTATCATTGATGGCGCCCGACTTCCTTTCTTTCCTCCCAGGATACCAGCCTTCACATTAACTAAATTACTTAGTTATATTGATAAGCCAACTAACTGGGACAACCTAAGTGAGGATGAGAAGGCACCCCCACCACCTCAAGAAGAGACTGTACTTGTACCACCGGAGGTGCTGGATGACTCAGGAACCTAACATAACTTTTAGCTGGTGTCCAGCATGTATGGAATGGGATTATGGCGAGGTCAAAGAAAGTAATTACATCTGTCCCTGCGGACATAAGCAGAAGTGGCCTGCGGTACCAGCGGTCTCCCTTATTTCTCGAAGAGCTAATTCATCCGGTATTCGGGAAGATAATAGTCCAGTTCAAGACTCCGGTTGACGGAGTAGAACTGTATGCAGTTAGCAGACGTCCGACACCTGAAGAAAAGCTAGGAGGTGGTGCACTTTGGAAGCTCGAGTATCTCACTAAAGAAGAATTGATTGCCCTAAGGAAATAGAAACTCCCGGCTTTACTATCCAACCAGTCGGGAGTTTCACTTTTCTTGCACAAGAATTATTGCTGCTCCAGTAGTACCTGTAACTCCATCAACATCTCTTGAATACTCTCGAAGAATGGACAGAGAGGCTCACTAAGCTTAAGCCTCTTCTCATGGTCCTTCATAAGCAACTTCAGTTTTGCCAGAACAGCCTGACGGTTTACTCGCAGGTTTTCAATAGCTAAACGCAAGGTAGAATTCTCTTCCTCAAGGGTCCTACGAACAGTCATAGACTGGACATAGGACTCTTGAATTAGAGTAAGTTGACGCAAACTGATATCTGTTAGTTGAGTAGCTACATCAGAACCAGAACGGGTAGTCTCTATACCAAGACGGGACTTCTCCAACCTAATCCGTTCTGCCTCGTTTCTAATACCCGAGCGAGTAGTTATATAGGTTGCTATTCCTGTTATCAAACTACCGAGGATAGCAACTACAGCACCAATTACAGCAACAGTCGCATCAATGTTCATACCCTTCACCCTCAGGACCGCGCTCACCTCTCTCTCCACGGTCTCCACGCTCACCTTGGTCACCTGCCTCACCCTTAGCACCTCTATCACCTCGTTCACCTCTCGGACCTAAAGGACCAGTCTGACCCTTCCTACCTCGCTGTCCGATACCTGTTAGACCTTGTATACCCGGCTCACCCTTCTCGCCCTTGCCATTCATAATCTTATAGACAAGCAAGTCAGCCTTCTCATGGACTAATTCTCTCTCGCCCTTCTCATACAGCATACGAGCGCTGCTCACAAATAGAGATGCAAGCATAGATGCCCCTGCTAAAACAAGAGCAAGCATACGTAGAGGAGCACTATCTCGATAGCCCAATAGAAAAACAGTAAGCAGAATTACATTTATCCAACCAGTAATCGAGAACCAAACTTTTATCCCCTGAAAGCGTTTGTCCTCTGCCTGTATGTACAATACTAAGGCAAAGATAGCAATGGCTAGAAACAGCATAATCGCTATAACTACTAAGAACGTTGTAACAGCATCCATAGTCATCTCATCCTCAATTCTTTATAAGTTGTGTTGCTCCATCCCATTCAGCGACCCAAGTTTCAATCTTCCTCCAAACTATATTATCGGAAGTAGTAATAGTATCAGGCGTTATTACTATTTGGTTACCAAAAAGTAAATAAGCCAGAGGAGAACCAACCTTCTCCGGTTTCAATCGAACAGCCAATCCTGATGGTGCAGTGACCCTTGCTACTCCAGGTCTCAGAGTAGACACGTATCCAGCAGGCCAGGGTGGTACTACCACAGGTCCGGGTACAACTATGGGTGGAGTTATGGGTGGGATTATGGGTACGTTTGATAGGTAAGGTAGCGGGTCTACAGCGCCAGAATAACCATTTGCACTCGAGACACCAATGGGATAGATGCCAAAGTGTAGATGCACTCCACTAGAGTTACCAGTACTACCCATAATACCTAACACAGTCCCAGCAGAAACAACCTGTCCCACCCTCACAACCATAGAACCATCCTCGAGGTGAGCACTTCTAGACATTCCCCATGAGTGGGTGATATCCACATGATTACCCCAACCCACCTTATCATCACCGACATACTTCACAGTCCCTTTATCGGTAGCCATAATAGAGATGCCAGGACCTCGATAGCCACCATAGGGAGCGAGGTCAAGACCATTATGTCCCTTTATCTTGAACTGGGCATAATCCTCAGGATGCTCGCCAAAGCGTTGAGTAATAGCACACCCGGACATGTTGATTGGATACGGCAATTTCGGAACCATAGTACCTCCTATACTACTGCTCGAGTAACATCCTCAGTGATTGCAAAGATGCCTTCTCGTTTAGTATACACATTTGAACCGATAATCATCTGGATATCATAGTAACAGTCGTGGTCTGGTGCCAGAGTAAGACTGGCAACCTGACTGAGGAAGATGCTAATATTACCAGCTACAGGGTCATCAACTCTTAACTGTCCCCAAGTTGGGTCAGTTGGTGCAGCCTTATTCAATCGTAGCAAACCATCACCAACACCAGAAGCATTCTTTCTAAAGCGCAGTATGGCAGAGGTATCAGGCAATGACTTAGCAGTCTTCACAGTGAAGTCAAGCGAGGTGAAACCAACCAGCGAACCCAGTGCCGTAATCTCAACCAGGATTGTATCTCCACGGATGATAGTGATATCCCTACCTCCAATAGCAGCCTGGATAGAGTCGGGAGTCATGGTCAGTATTCTGCCAGTCTCTGTATACTGCCATACCTGCTGTCCAGTTGTATCGGCACAAATAGCTATTAGATTTTGCTGAAGACAACCAGCACCGGTAACACGGATGGAGATATTCCCAGCCAGATTAGACTCTGCTACAGTAGACGCATAGCGATACCAACCATTGCCTATCTCGGACTTTGTTCCTACACCAGGAATAAAGAGACCACCAGGCTTAGCCAATTCAATTGAGAACCCAGCACCTAAACCAGGCACCTCGATATTATCTGAGTCAACCATAACAAACTCAATTACATTTGGGTAGTTCGTATACCATTGATACATTAGACACCTCTCATCTCATTTTTCTTTCCATGCCTCGGAACATGCCTCTGAATAAGACCTCAGTAGTTTTCACACCAGCACTTGGAGAGATACTTCTAGACATACTTGGTGACACTGATGGAGAAAAGCTAAGTGATGGACTTAGACTGGCGCTCGGACTAATAGATGCAGACACACTGAATGATGGACTAATACTTTTACTTACCGAAGGACTGACACTAGGGCAAAAAGACAATGATGTGCTAGGAGACGCCGACGGACTGAAGCTCACTGATACCGAGGGTGATAAGCTAACACTCACCGACGGAGACATACTCCTACTCTCACTAGGACTTACTGATACAGAATCTGAAGCTGATGGCGAGATAGACAAGCTCTCTGAGGCTGATACACTAGGACTTACAGAGAGACTCTCTGATGCAGACTCACTAGGAGACACCGAGGATGATGGAGATAGCGACAAGCTCTCGGATGGAGACACGGAAACGCTAACTGAACCAGACGGACTTACACTCTCAGATACACTCATTGAGGGAGACAAGCTGGGAGACATCGAGAGACTAACAGACCCACTCACACTGGAGCTAGGACTGATAGACAAACTCTCACTGGAAGATACAGAGGGAGACACAGACCGGCTCACAGAGATTGAAACACTGGGACTCTCAGAGCTACTAACTGAAGGCGATACACTAGCCGAGGGGCTTACGCTCAAGGACACTGAAGGCGACTCGCTCGGACTAAACGACACACTTTCAGATGGACTCTCACTAGCACTTTCACTTGGACTTACAGAAGCCGATGCGCTAGGAGAAATAGAACTGCTTTCACTCGGAGAAATACTCAAACTCTCAGATGCACTCGGACTGATAGATAATGATATAGAAGCACTAGCAGATAGAGAAATGCTAGGTGATATCGAGGGACTTACACTAGGAGATATTGATGCAGAACTACTAGGACTTACGGAAGAACTTGGAGAAACCGAGAGGCTAACTGATGGACTTTCCGACACACTAATCGATAAAGAAACAGAAGGTGACTCAGACAGACTTTCAGAAGCCGATGGGGAGATAGATAATGAAATAGAAAACGAGGGAGATAACGATAAGCTTTCAGATAAGCTCACTGAAGAACTAACAGATGGAGACTCTGACACCGATACAGATACAGACTCAGATGGTGAAACTGATATGCTTTCCGAAGGAGACTCGCTTGGCGACTCTGATGCACTCTCCGAGGGACTTACACTAGCACTGACACTCAAACTAACAGAAGGAGAAATGCTAGGAGACTCAGAGGGACTAAAGCTAACAGACTCACTGGAACTTACTGAAGAACTCGGACTGACAGAAAGTGATACTGAGGCACTCGCTGAAGGACTCGTAGAACTACTCTCACTTGGAGAGACACTGGGAGAAATTGAGATACTCTCGGATGGTGAAGCGCTAGGACTTTCACTAACACTGACCGATGTAGAAGGTGATATAGATAAAGACTCTGAGGGTGACACCGACTGACTAACAGACTCGCTTGGTGAGAGAGAAGGACTAACAGACACGGACCCAGAGGCACTACCAGGAGACCAGGAACTACTTGGAGATAACGATGGACTTTCAGACAAACTTTCGCTCGGGCTAACTGATACACTCTCGGATGGAGATGCAGAGGGAGACTCACTGACTGACTCAGAGGGACTAACAGAGAACGAAGGGCTAATAGATAATGACTCACTGGGTGAAACAGAGGCACTAGCTGATGGACTTTCTGAAGAACTGGCTGATGGAGAAACACTAAAGCTAGGAGAAATTGAAAGGCTCTCGGATGGGGAGACAGACATACTTACAGAGGGACTAATAGAAACACTCTGCGATGGTGATACCGAGGAACTAATAGAAATACTCACACTAGCTGATGGAGAAAGACTAGCACTACTAGATGGAGACACACTCAAACTTTCTGAGGGACTTACACTAACGCTTTCACTCGGGCTGAAACTAAGCGAAACACTGGGGGAAACGCTTGAACTCGGACTAATACTAAGCGATTCGCTCGGGCTGATAGATGGGCTGAACGATAGACTTTCGCTTGGACTTACACTAGCTGAGGGTGAGACCGACAAAGATACTGACAGAGAGACCGAAGGACTAATGCTAGTTGACGGACTGACACTCAAGCTAACAGAGGGACTGATACTCACACTCTCGCTGGGAGATACACTTTCGGATACAGAGACACTCTCACTGGGACTCTCGGAAGGACTTACACTTACACTTACCGAGGAGCTAGTCCAGGTACTGACAGAAGGCGACTCAGAGACAGATACACTAGGACTTTCGGATGCACTCTCTGAAGCAGAAGGAGATATACTCAGGCTCTCTGATGGGCTAACGGATACACTCTCTGAACTGCTAGGAGAGATGCTCAATGACACTGAGGGCGATACGCTGGGGGAGGTACTAGCACTTCCTGATGGACTTATAGATATACTCACTGAAGCGCTTGGACTGATTGACAAGCTTACAGACATACTTGGCGAGATAGAGAGAGACTCGCTTGGACTTATTGAAACACTCTCCGAGGGACTGACAGACCAGGATGGACTGATACTCATACTTTCACTGGGACTGATAGAGACGCTCTCGGATGGAGAAACAGAAGGACTTACACTCAAACTCTCTGAGGGTGATACAGAGATTGATACACTTGGACTTGCTGAAGCACTAACAGAAGTGCTTGGAGATATTGATTGAGATACAGATGGACTAACACTCACACTCTCACTAGTTGATGGAGACAGAGACAAACTCTCGCTGGGACTAACTGAGACTGAGATACTCTTCGAGGGTGAAATACTCAGGCTCTCAGATGGAGACACACTGGGTGAAATAGAAGTTGATGGACTGATGGATAATGATATCGAAGGACTTTCGCTGGGACTAACAGAAGCTGATGGGCTAACAGATAATGATTGGCTCGGACTTACAGAAGAACTTTCCGAGGAACTAACTGAAGGGCTAACAGACACAGACTCTGAGGAAGACACACTCAAAGATACAGAAGGCGAGATACTAACACTCTCACTCGGACTTTCCGACTGACTTACAGAAGCACTTGGGGACCAGGAAGGACTGACTGATACAGAATCAGAAGTGCTGCCAGGTGACCAGGAACCACTAGGTGATAATGATGGTGAGGCTGAAGGACTTTCAGAAGGTGATACAGATGCTGAGACACTAGGTGAGATAGATGGTGATACAGAGCTACTCACACTCGAACTCTCAGAGGGACTAACTGAAGTACTCGGAGAGATTGAAAGACTGACAGAAGGACTGACAGACATACTAACCGAGGGAGAAATCGAGGGCGATACAGACAAAGACTCAGATGGACTAGCTGAAGGTGACACACTAGAACTAGGGCTTACTGATAAGCTTACACTGGGACTGACACTAGGACTGGCGCTTGCGGAGCCACTAGGACTGACAGAAACGCTTATAGAAGGCGAGAAACTAAGCGATTCGCTAGGAGAAACGCTTGGTGAGACGCTTATACTAACCGAAGCACTTGGACTAATCGATAAAGATACACTAGGACTAATTGATATTGACACTGACGCCGAGGGAGAAATAGATAGACTAACACTCGGAGATATAGATGCACTTCCACTCGAACTCTCTGAAGGACTAACACTAATACTAACTGAAGTAGACACTGAAGGAGAAACACTAACACTTTCCGAAGAACTTACACTACTACTTGGTGAAATAGATAAGCTCTCAGATGGTGAGATAGAAACACTTTCGGAAGGTGATATAGATAACGAAGCACTTGGAGATACTGATACTGACTCACTTGGACTTATAGAAGAGGATGGAGAAACTGATAAGCTCTCACTAAGAGACACAGATACGCTCTCGCTTGGAGAAACGCTAGGGCTTATGCTAATACTCACTGAAGCTGATACAGAGGGACTAGCGCTTGCACTCCCAGAGGGACTAATACTACTACTGGGTGAAACAGATAAACTCTCTGAAGGTGATATCGACACACTAACAGATGGACTTACTGAGATAGATACACTAGGAGAGACCGAAGCGCTTGCCGAAGGGCTAATGCTCGCTGAAGGACTAACACTAAGAGATACAGAAGGCGAAACAGATAGACTAGCACTTGGACTCACACTGGGGGATACCGAGATTGAGACCGAAGCGCTGGGAGACACAGACAGGCTCACTGATGGACTTACACTGATTGATACTGAGGGTGATATGCTCGGGCTAATTGATGCAGAAGCACTAGGCGAAGTACTCACACTCACACTGGCTGAAGGGCTCACACTTAGACTAACTGAAGGTGAGATGCTTGGCGACACCGAGGGACTGACAGATAGACTAGCCGAAGGTGATGCACTCGCACTAGCAGAAGGGGACACCGAGACTGATGGAGATATCGAAGGACTAACACTCGGAGACACTGAAGCACTAGCAGATGGAGAGATACTAGCACTAACAGACACAGACACCGAAGGACTAATTGACAAACTCACACTAGGAGAACTAGATGGACTGGTCGATGCTGAACTGCTAGGACTATCAGAAAGCGATACAGAAGCGCTCGGGGACACAGACAAACTTACTGAAGCTGATGCGCTTGGTGATGCAGAAGCACTGCTCGAGGGAGATACTGATGGTGACACACTAGCCGAGGAACTGGGAGATACACTGCTAGACGGAGAAACACTGAGACTAACAGAAGGACTTTCACTAAGGGAAACTGAAACTGAAACGCTTGGACTAACCGATATACTTATGCTTGGTGAACTAGATGAACTAGCTGAAGGTGAAGCACTAAGACTTTCTGAAGGAGATACAGAGCTACTTGGAGATATAGAAAGACTCACAGAAACTGAAACACTTGGTGAAACCGAAGGACTATCAGACACAGAAACAGAGGGAGAAACACTAGGCGATTCACTTGAACTAGTACTCCCTGAAGGAGAGATACTCAGACTAATAGATACACTCACGCTCGGGCTAACACTTACACTCTCACTCGGGGATGTAGAAGGACTAACACTAGCACTACCTGAAGGCGAGATACTCATCGATGGACTAAGAGATGGACTGGCTGAAGAACTAGCACTAGGAGATACACTCGGAGAAGCACTCACACTAACCGAAGGGCTTGTACTCTTACTAGGGCTTAAGCTTGCACTGCTAGACGGAGATACACTAATAGATATCGAGGAACTAATAGATGGAGACGTACTTGCTGATGCTGATGGACTTATACTAGCTGAACTACTAGGGCTCACACTCGAGGATGGAGACAAGCTAGGTGAGGAAGAAGGGGAAGCACTAGCACTAGCGCTCGGACTCACACTTACAGATACCGAGGGACTAATGCTAAGAGATACACTAGAACTAACTGATGCAGAAGGACTGATAGAAAGCGAAATGCTAGAAGATACCGAGGGAGAAACACTTGGACTTATAGAAATTGAGACACTAGCAGAAGGGGATATTGAAGGGCTCACACTGGGTGAGACCGATGGACTTATCGATAAACTTACTGAAGGACTTACACTGGGGCTCACACTAGCAGACCCGGACGGACTTACTGAAGCCGAGGGACTGATAGATAGTGAAACACTAGGTGACTCAGAAGGACTCGCGGACCCACTAGCAGATGGACTTGTACTAAGAGATACACTCGCACTTGGAGACACCGAGAGACTTACTGATGGAGAAACAGAAGGTGATACAGAGGGACTAGCAGAAGCTGAAGCAGAAGGACTTACTGAGGGTGAAGAACTAGCTGAAGCCGATGGGGAGACTGATAGAGAAGCACTAGCAGACCCACTAGGACTAACCGAGATGCTCACACTAGCACTTGGGCTTAGAGAAGGAGAAACCGAAGGGCTGGCTGAGGGACTAGCTGAGGCACTACTACTTGGTGAAACTGAGGGACTAACACTAACAGATACACTTGGTGATACCGAGGTGCTTGGTGAAAGCGAAGGACTTACTGACATTGAAACAGAAACAGACACACTCCTAGATACTGAAGGGCTAACACTTATAGATATGCTTGCACTCGGAGAAATGGACAAGCTCACTGAAGCAGAAGCCGATGGAGAAACAGAAGGACTTGCTGAAGCACTACCTGATGGAGAGACAGATGGACTGGTACTAATACTTACGCTGGCTGATGGAGATAAGCTTTGGCTAGATGATGGACTTACACTAGGACTCACGCTTAGAGACACACTGGGTGAGATACTAGCACTTGGAGACACAGACAAACTCACTGATGGACTAATAGAAACAGATACCGAAGGTGACACACTAGGACTGGTAGAAGCAGAGCCACTAGGCGAGGTGCTTATACTCACACTCGCAGAAGGACTCACGCTCAAGCTTACAGAAGGTGAGGTACTGGGAGATGCCGACAAGCTAACAGATGGGCTTACTGAAGGTGATACGCTAGGAGAAACAGACACGGACACAGAAGCGCTTGGTGAAATTGATAAGCTAACACTAGGGCTTTCTGATGGGCTTACCGAAGCACTAGCACTCGGAGAAACTGAACGACTTACACTGGGTGATACCGATGGAGAGACAGAACTGCTAGGAGAAATGGACATACTAGCAGAGGGAGATACACTGGAAGAAGCACTCGGGGATACCGAAGGACTAACACTTATAGATACACTAGCACTCGGGGAAATAGATAAACTAACTGAAGCTGATGCGGAAGGTGAAACCGACGGACTTACAGAAGCACTCTCTGAGGGAGACACAGAAGGACTGGTAGAAGAACTTTTAGATGAAGATGTGCTAGGCGAAACAGATAGAGATACACTAAGACTTGCGCTTGAAGACTCTGATGCACTCTCACTCGGACTAACCGATGAACTGGTCCAAGTACTAACAGAGGGAGACTCAGAAACGGATACACTAGGACTCTCTGAGGAACTAATTGAGGCTGAAGGACTTTCAGATAAAGATACACTAGGCGACTCAGAAGGACTTGTACTGACCGAAACACTAGGAGAAACCGATAAGCTAATACTAGGAGACTCACTGGGACTAATACTTTCAGAAGGTGACAAGCTAGGCGAGGCTGAAGGAGATTCGCTAGGACTAGTTGATAAAGATATACTAGGAGATTCAGATGGACTTTCTGATAATGACACACTGGGAGAAACAGATGCGCTCGGAGATTCAGATAAACTAACTGACGGAGATACACTTGGAGAAACCGATGAAGACACACTAACGCTTACAGAAGGAGACTCACTAGCTGATGGAGATAGGCTAGGACTTTCTGATGGACTTATACTAGGGCTTACACTCGCAGAACCACTCGGACTAACTGAAGATGATACAGATGCCGAGAGTGAGAGAGACATACTCGCACTCGGAGAATCTGATGGACTAGTTGATGCTGAAACTGAAGTACTGGGAGATAAACTAGCACTTGCACTGGGGGAAGAGCTAGGACTAGCACTTGGGGATACACTAGCACTGGCACTTGGTGATACTGAAGATGATGGAGAAAGCGATTTAGAAGCACTTGGCGAACTTGAAGGGGATGCAGACCTGGAAGCACTAGGAGATACAGACCTAGAAACTGAAGCTGATGGAGATAAAGATTTAGAAGCAGAAGGGGACGCAGACTTAGATGCTGAAGGACTAACAGACATCGATGCAGACTTAGATGGAGAAAGAGATGGGGATGCAGACCTGGACGCAGAAGGAGATGTAGACCTACTCACACTAGAAGATGGAGTTGGAGAAATACTAGCGGATGGAGAAATAGAATCACTAGGAACAACTCCACCGGGTTCACTATATACTGCTATAGCAGCAGCCCAAGCATTTTCTGTTGGGGCTGTCCATGAAGCCGCATCAGTAGTTGTAGATGCCACAGTTCGGTCAATAAATGACCCACACATATGGGCACTACCATTTTCTTCTTCACTTATTTCCGTCCATGCTGCATCTGGAGTAATAGTAGTAACACCAGAAGTATAATAAGCCGATGAACCAACGAACTGTGCTGCACCTGCTGATGAAGCATTTGCAGTTGTGGGTGCACCATCCTCTCCAGTCCCTATATTACTATCCTCCAATACTAAAGATGTAGTTGGATGATAAATAATTACACCCCAAGACCAATAATTACCCGCTACCCCCACTACTTGAAGAACTAATGAATCAGATGATGTAATCGGGATACGCCATATACAGGAATAAAGATGTTCTGTACCAGTAACATTATTATCAGTAACTTTATCTAATGTGATTGCCCCAACTGTAGCCCCACTTACTCTTGTGCAATCACTAGAAACTGGAAGGTCGGCAGTCGCAGAATATCTCGCTACACATAGAATAACAACATCACCAATCTCTAAATTAGCCGCAACTCGACTTACTGACAGATTTGCTAAGGTGGCATTATTATCAACAATACCACCCGGTGTTGTTGATACTTCTCTGTCTATAGTCATAGTTTATATCCGTTTCCACCAATGCCATATGTGACCCCAACCAGGAATATTATCTTTCTCTTCCCAGCCTTCGGTAAACTTCTTATTTCTAAATTCTTCTTTAGTCCATCGAGATGAAGTCTGATTTTTATCGTGCCGAAGGTCTAGGATTGGCACGTCTGATTTCCAACTCTCAGCCTTGTAGTCGTCAACTCGCTCCTCACGCCCATGTGTTCCAGGTTCAAAACCCATAGCTCTGGAGAATCCCTTCTCTTCAGCGAGTGCAATACGTTTCCTGTAATGGGTGAGTAATAAGTCCCGCTCAGCACATAAACCACTGAGTTGCTGGCAGTCATAGTGAAGTCCATGTCCATCACTCATCCTCACTTTCCAAACATTCTCGTTATAGTAAAAGATATTTTCTTGCACTGGAAAAAAATCGAAGTGAGTAGAATTATAAAGAACATCGTGCTCAGCGAAGAAGATATAATCAGTCTTCAATCGCTCTACCCCAGCTAGAATTTGCTTGAACATGGCAACAGGTCCAGCCTCGAGGTCCATACATATATTGTCACCAAAGTCTATTGGTTTCAAAGAGACCGAAACTAGAGGATGATTGCCAATACTCCTCTTTAGCTGACGCTGGCACTTGAGCATAATTTCCGGGTCAAGATTATTATCTGTGTAATAGACTACACCCCACGACCTTTCTGGTTCTACTGGTGTCCAATCAGGAACCGGTGCAAACTTCTCAAGTAGCCAGGACAGAGGATGAACAGCCTTATCCCACTTATTATTCATCCATAAATCACGTGAGTACTCACGAGCTCTACCTACCTGCTTTCCCGATTGAGGATAAGGAAATCCAAAATCGCCACCTTGTGTCCTAAACATATGAGCATACCATGTATTCTTATCCACAATAACCCTGCGTCCACTCAACCAGGTCTTACAGGCTACTTCAACACCCTGCTGTCCCCACGAACCATGAGCCTCATCACATAAGTCGAGCTCAAAATAGGTCTCACGAGGCACCATGAAGCAACTACCCTGTAAGGACATGGTTTCTACAAGGTCACCCTTCTGGCGCTTCTTCAACTCAGGCCAGTACTGGAAATGCATATCTTTATCGAACCGGTAAGCAGTGCTCTGAGGACTGGGTTTAGCAATCCAAACCACATCTCGTACAGTCTCTTTACCACACTCTTTACATGGACCTGATGGACCCTGATAGCGCCGATGTCCCTCAGGACATACCCAGTCAAAGGCATGTAAGTTTCTCATGACTGGCACAATAGTCATATCAGGCTCTATATCTGCTAATAGCACTCTATCAAAGCCCTGGTCAAAAGCACAGTGAGCATCACACTTCATGAGGTACTTACCTCGTGATACTCGAGCAGCCTCATTCGTAGCAGCCCGTTGCCCAACACTCTCGGGATGATGAATGATTGTTACTCGAGGGTCAACAGGAACACCAGGCACTGCCCAGGCACCATCTAACACAGCAATAATCTCAATCTCACTCTCAGAATGTTCTAGAATATCCTGAATAGTCCTAGACAAAAACATTTCATTACGACTGGGAATGAGCACACTCAGGTCAATCATTCAAAACTCCAGGTATAATATGAATGGAGGCAAAAAAATGGCTACTAGTCCAGTTCCAGCACAAATGCAAGTAACCTTTGACTTTCCTCAGAGTGTTCGTGAACTTCTTGCTCAAAAGAAAGTCACCAGATTGGAATGGGGAAACGCTGAATACTTTCTCCAAATCGTTGATACGCATGTCAAAATCCACAAACCGGATGGGAAGTTTTATGACCTCATTGTCACCGATGGGGACCTGTCTGGTACAGATTGGATTATTCTGGAGTAGGCTCATATCAAATCCGTAATAATGTGAGCTATCTGAAGGTGCTTGCTCTCTATAATTCCAGGCTCGGCTGAGTCTACCTTCAGGATGTAATCTATATCTTTGGCAAAACCATTCTTGCCAGTAATAGCTACTGTCACACAATAGCCAACTGCATACAACAGGTTCTCCGACTTTCCACTCGCAGTGAAAAGAATTAACAGGTCATTCGGATGACAGAATGTCTGTAATTGCTTCTCAAATACATAGGAATAGCCGAAGTCATTCGCTATCATAGTCACGATAGAAGTATTGCTATTGAGACAGAGCGCTTTCACACCTCGATTAAAGAGGTCATTTGTAAAGTGCTCAGCATTCGCAGCACTCCCACCATTACCACAAAGAAATACGAAATGTCCCTCCTCTTTCTTCTGTCTAATAAGTTCAGCAATCTTATTTACCATGGTCATCATAGGAACCTGCACTCTAGTCCTTTCCAATCTGGGGAAAAGTCTATCCTTCTAAGCCCCTTCTTCTCGACCTTCTTAGTAAACTCTTCTTGAATGTCTGGAGGGACAATAAAAACCATATAGCCACCACCACCGGCGCCACAAACCTTTCCTGCTAATGCACCACTCTCAATTGCAAAGTCGTAGTACATATTTATCTTAGGATTAGTAATAAAAACACTGGACTTCTTCTTTATCTCCCAAGAATCATTGAGGGTTCTGGCGAGGTAAGTAACATCCTTCTTCGATAGTAAGCCAATCCCCTGATAGGCTAATATCTTTATCTGATTGAACATCTCTATCTTTTCACGGTCAAGAAACTTATAGCCATCGAGGATGTTAGCAGCCTGTCTCTTCACTCCATTATGGAATAGCATCAGGTATGGCTCTATAGGCTGCAACAATTCTTTCCTAAGTCCCCATACCTGTATATCCTTGAAGAAACTCATGATATTGAAACCGCCATAGGCAGCCGCATACTGGTCCTGGCGCCCTGTAAAAAGACCAATGTTATCTACCTCAAGCTCTCTGGCTTTCTCAGCAATCTCAGACAAAGACCACTTCCAATCTTTCAACTTATTAACTGCACCTACCAAAGCTACTGCTAAAGAAGCGCTGGTACCAAGACCAGACTCAATCTCTCCTCGAAAGGTATGCTCAATACCATAGTTATTACCAAGTACCAGACTATCCAACAAGAGATGGAAGAAATCTGGATTATCAAATGGCTCCAACTTCCAATCATCAACCTCGTTCAAGATTATCTCTTGTCGAATATTGATAGCGATGCTTATACAGACACCACCAAACTTGTCTGAATAGGGAGGAACGTCTGTACCTCCACCGAATAATGATATTCTACAGGGTGCTGATGAATACACTCTCATTGATAATCCTGTTAATTCCTTCTTCTAAATCTATCTTAGGAACCCAGCCTAATAGTTCCTGAGCTTTCTCACGATTGGCATGAGATATACGAGGTTCTATTACAGGGTCTACATGAACAGGCTCAACCCATGTTCCTAGCAAGTCACAAATGATTTTGTGTACATCATTTACAGAACGGGTCTTACCATAACCCAGATTGATAACGCCTCCTACATCTAACTGCGAGGCTAAAATAATTCCATCAACCAAGTCGTCAATATAAACAAAGTCTCGGAGTTGTTGTCCATCTCCATGAATAGGAGGTGGCAAGCCTTCGTCAATCATCTTGATAAACTTAGGTATCAAGGCAGAATAGGGACTATCTGGGTTCATCCTGCTCCCATAAACATTGAAGAAACGCAGGCTAATAGTCTGAAGACCGTATAAGTCGGAGAACAACTGACAATATTGCTCACCAACCAATTTGTGCAAGGCATAGGGACACATAAGATAAGGAGTAGCTGTCTCAGCCATGGGCTGGATTTCCTGCTCTCCATAGATGAATGCACTGGAGGCAAAGACAACCTTTCTGATATTGTTATCCCTACAATGTAGCAGTGTTTTCAGCGTACCAGTTACATTAACTCTATGTGTTTCTTCGGGATGCGTAATCGACCATTGAGGTCTGGGCAACGCAGCTAAGTGAAAGACTGTATCTACATTCTCGAAAAGAAAGTCAACACCATCGCAGACAGACGCCTCAAAGACCATCAGATTCTCACCACCAGGAAGGTTCTCTCGCCTACCCTCGGAGAAATCATCAATGACGATAACTGACTTACCATCAGCTAGTAAACGCCTGACTAAATGACTTCCAATGAATCCGGCACCGCCGGAAATTAATACTTTCTTACTTGTCATCTTGACTCACTTTCCATGTATGCCATAGCTCTCGCCAATTGTCAGGCCAGGTAGGTACGGGCCAGAACTTCTCAACTAACCACTGTAAATTATGTACTCGCTCTTGCCATTCATTACCAATCCAGTAGCGAGCCGCATAATCATACGAGGCTTGAATTCTATCTCGGCTGAGGAGATAGCCTCGGGGTCTCTCACGACCTTTATGCATGTGAGCATACCAAGTCTTCTTATTGACCATCAGCTTGCCATCCCAAGCACCCAACCAAGTCTTCAGTCCAATCTCTGGAGGCTCCATACCAAAAGTATCGTAACCAACCGAACTCATTCCACCCAACGTCTTTGTGAAATAGGTCTTTGTCATGAACCACGCAGAACCATGCATCTGCATAGTCTCATCAATCGAGATATCCAAACGGTCTGCGGTTCTCCTATCCCAGTGTCCACCAGCCTTGAACCTGAAACCTTTTGGGTCAGTGAAAGGACAGTGTAAGAAGAAGTAATCCCAGAACCGGTCATCCTGTAACTTCCATTCCTCTGCATTCAAGACATAGAAGCGAGGGACAACTACCCAATTTGGTTCCATATCAGCTTTTAGTATTTCGTCAAAGCCTGGTCCAAACATGCAATGAGCATCACTCTTGAGTATGTACTCTCCAGTAGCAATACCCACACCAAAGTTGACACAGGGTTTCAATCCCATCTGAGGTGAATTGACAACTACAATACGCCTGTCATTTGGGAACTCCTGATAGGGAGGTCCATCCTGGACAACAATAATTTCAACATCGCCAGTAGCCTTCAGTAACAAGTCCTCAACCATTCGAACCACAAAGGTTTCATTCCTAGAGGGAATAACAATAGATACTTTCATAGCACACCCCATTCCTTGCCAACATTGGCTACCAAAACATGGTTATCTAAGTTCTCTTTGTAGAACACCCGCATAGCTCGGCTCATCACCAACTTCCCACAATAACCTTTACCATCATAGCCTTCTCGATTTAGATTACGCACCTTCTGTCTTGGCGAGGTGTACTCCTCAGTATAGATATCCTTTGGAAAGGTACGAAACTTACCACCTCGCATATGCATTCGCATACAGATATCCTTATCCTCAGGACCGCAGACATTGAAGCGCTCATCATAACCACCCGAGGTTACAAACTCATCTCTCTTACAAACAAAGATATGTCCAGCTGGCATTCCTCCATCAGCTTTGCCACCCTTTTCACACATCCAGACTGGTTTTTCTTGCACAAGAAAAGTACGGATAGTTGTGACAAAATTCAGCTTAGGAGAAATATCAGCATCCAGTATCACAATATAATCGCCATCACTCGCTAAAGCTGCTAGATTACGAGAGTGAGAAATACTAAAGAACTGGTGATTAGACGACTTCACGTAGATAAGCTGATTAGGAGAAGCAAGATAATCCGACTTCTGTATACCAGCTACATAGGTAGCTAAATTATCCTTCGAGTCATAATCGAGGATAACAATCTGAACCGGTGCGCTCTGATTAGCTGCTTCGATTGTCTTAGGCAAAGACTTTCGAAGGTCGGCTAACCTATTCATCACTACTATACACAGAGCGATTATCATTAGACTTACTCCTCACAAACATCCAGCTTTGCATACCCTCACGGTATAGACCATCGTTATGACCAGTCTGCCCAAGGATAAACCAGGGTCTAATCCCATACTGGTAGATATAAGCCGGGACTACATCCTTAACTGCATTGAGATAATTGCCTTTAGAACGTTTGAAGTCATGACCATAAACAACCCCACCAATACGAACCCTTCTGGTCCATTCAAAGATATCCATAGCCACATTCTTGAAGTCATGGGCGCCATCTATGTACACAAAATCAAGAGATTGCGTCTTGAAATTCTGAACTGCATCCATGCTGAACTCTTCAATAAGCTCACAGTTATAAGGTGCCAACCGTTGTATAGCTTCTCTATGAGCATGGGAAATATTAGCTTCTGAATAATCATGATAACCACTGTACTTTTGCCAAGCGTCAATCCCATAGAGCTTGATGTTAGGATTGTTCTTACATAGAATTTCAGCATGGAGACCTCGATGTACACCAACCTCAACACCTAGATTGAGGTTCAACTCAGCTAGGGTCTGCGCCATAATCTCTCGATTGATTTTATAAATAGGAATCGGAGACTTCTGACTGAAATCTAATTCAAACTTCCTACCAATATACTCAAGCGTATCCACTTATTTCTCTCCAATTCTCAGGCCAGCTAGGGATGGGCCAGAATTTCTCAAACAGCCAATCTATATCATGCACTCGTTCAGTCCAGCGATTGTTCCACCAGAAATCAAACGAGTAAGCATTCCCATTAATACGCTCACTCTGAGCCATGTGATAACCTCTTCCATACTGTTTCCCCTTATGCAGATGAGCAAACCAAGTCTTCTTATTCCGCATCAACTTCCCTTCACTCGAGCCCAACTGGGTCTTGAAATGAATCTCCTGAGGCTCACCCATAAAGGTAAGATAACCTTCCTCAGACAATCCACCTAAGCGCTTGAAATGCTTCATACTCATGAACCAGCTAGAACCTTGGAAACTCATGTCCTCATCTATTAGGATATCTTTACGGTCCCGGCTGCGCTCCATCCAGGGTCTGGCATGTAATCCAAGGTCATCAGGATGAGCATGAGGAAAGAAGATATGCTCATAATCAATCGGCTCTTTCTGAGGTTTCCAGTTCTCAGCATCCAAGCTAAACCGGCGAGGAACAACAACCCAGTTATCCTCACAATCAGCCTTTAGTATCTCATCCCAACCCTCACCAAACATACAATGCCCATCACACTTCATCAAGTACTCACCCCGAGCAACACTAGCAGCTGCATTGACACCTGCCCTCAATCCTAATGCAGTACCACGATGCAACTGGATAAGCCGCTTATCCTCAGTGAGTGGAGGCACAGGCCAGTAACCATCCAGCACAGCAATGACCTCAATATCTCCAGTTGCTTTGACAAGCAAATCAGCTACTGTCTTCTGAAGAAACATCTCATTACGAGATGGAATAATCACAGATACTTTAGTCATCTAATCCTCATAAATATAGAAACATAAATCAGTAAATACTTCATTAAGTGCATCACCTGGCATCCATGTTGCACCATCAAATGAACAGATATTCCCTGCATGTGTTGGTGAAGAAAGGTCAATGCCTAATACAATCAAATGAGATATATTCATATCACCTGAATATTGACAAGTGATAGCATAAATAACTCCATCTTCTAGGGATGCTTTATTTCCACCAGTAAAAGTAAATGTAATTAGCTGATAACTAGTAGTAAGAGTTGATACATCAATGGCAACAGATGTAGCTATAGGAGAACCAGTAGGTATTTTGTTAATAACATAGTCAGTAGTCTCATAAACACGAGCTACCATATTACCAATTGGAGTACTACTTTTCTTCATCCAAAATTTACAGCTATGTAGTGTTCCAAGTCCATCTCCAACAAATGATTGTCCTAATCCCACTATAGTATTAAATCCAAGTGAAATACCAGAATCACAATTGCTTTCGCTATAGCTATCTATTAGTTGTGGAATAGATGTAGATGCACTCAACGAGGGAGATGCAGAAGACGATGGACTTTGACTTGGACTGCGAGAAACGGATACACTAGCAGATTTAGATAAACTAGGAGATGGTGAAAGAGACGAACTAGAAGATTTGGATGCACTAGAAGAAGGTGAATAGGATGCACTAGCAGACTTAGACACACTAGGAGACGGAGAGTAAGATGGACTATCAGATTTAGACTGACTAAGAGAAGGTGAAATAGACGCACTAGCAGACTTAGACATACTAGGAGATGGAGAATAGGATGGGCTATCAGAACGTGATGCACTTAAACTAGGTGAGAATGAAGGAGACGGAGAAATAGATTCTAATACATCACTATATAATTCATGAACTGCTCCCTCATGCTTATAAACTAATCTACCCAAATCCGTACTAAAGTAAAGACCATTAACAGGAGCATCATCATCTGCCATAGAAATAGGCACGATTGGAACACCAAAGATAGCTTCTGTTCCAGTAAGCTCAAGTGCATCTATCGCAGTATCAGTACCATTGAGTGTAGTCTGGAGTAACCACTTAGCACCTCGAGCAGTTGCCGACCATGTTTCTGTAGCAATAGCTTTGATAAAATTACGAGCTGCTCTCCAGGAACCAACTGCATAACCAACAACAGAAATATTAATAAGTTCATCATTCTCAACAATACCAGTAGGTGCTGCCTTAGTTCCATTTGTTTTCCATCCACTTATAATTGGAGTATCTCCAAAAGAAACAGAAGCAACTCGAGCCGACTTTGCATCTCCAACACTATAGATACTTGGAACAAGAGTATCCAAAACAGCAGAGGCACCCAACTGAAGAATTGGACCAGTTGCACTAAAATTTAATAAATCAATATCACCGGTTAGAATATCATCACTATCCCCGTATCCAACAGCACCTTCCATTAATTCAACCGAACCACTACCTCCAGCAGCTTCTAATTCCCAATGGTCAGTTCTCCATACTATCGTATCACCCTCACTAGCATTAATCGGAAGATGGTGAATAGGAGTACCAGCCTCGAGGTCAGCACTATGCTTCTCGGGATAATCAATATCATCAAACGCAGACCGGTCACCCTTAATAGGGATAGGCATTATATAAATACTCCGTCCAAGTGAATAAGACCCTCACCTCTAATATCAAGAAGACCAAAACTATATGTAATAGATATTTCTTCCGTTGTGCTAAAATTACTTATTAGAACCCTCTTCAAAACATTTCTACTAACGTCTTTGGCTACGTTTATATAGTCCTCATCATCTAAGTATCGTGCAGGTAGATAGCCACTATTATATGCCAGTGTGCCCATAAGTACTTTTGTAGAATATTTATAAATGTTGTAGCTACTATAATCAACAATATTCGAATAATAAATATCGTCGCTACCAATGAATAAATGAGATACCGTTCCCAATCCAGTTATAGTAGCTTTTGCAAGGGTTGCCGGGGTGACGGTATACATGGTGGTACCACGAACTAGGACTACAGAATTAGTATCGTCTCTGACATAATCGTGGTTCTCGGAGGTTATTGTTGCATCAACGGCTGCTGTATTGTTAGAAAAATCATAGTTTGCCCAATAATCACTTGCGAATTGTCCACCTAAATCGGGAGGACAATTATCTCTCCATCTTCCCATTAGAAGTGCAACTGTTCCAAATGTTCCAGCCACATATGCAGATGGTTTTATAACCCCACATAGAGCAGTATGAAAGTAATGAACGCTTGTTTCAGACATGGTATCGGTAGATATTTTGTATCCACCAAAGTATAAATTATAGTCCGTATATGGATTTGCAAACCCATAGGCAAGAAGATAATCGTTATCAAGTTCATTAATATACAAAGATTGATAAATATAACTTCCAGACCAAATACTTAAAGCACTCATATTAGAAAAGTCAAGTTTATAAATATCACAACTTGACCCATCATTGGAAACCAAAGCATAACAAATATCACTATCAACTAGAACAACATCCCAGACCGTTTTTCCAGTAAAGGAAATTTCTTCAATAGTATCTGTGTTTATGTTATAACGAGAAACCTTATCTCCAACATACATACTATGAGCAGTATTAAAAGTATCAAGATTAGCAAAGATAACATATGAAGAATTTGAAAGAGGTTTATCCCTACTAGTTAATCCAGTAATAATTCTATGCTCAAGAGAAGTAGATGATACATGACCAACAAATCCATTCTCATAGAGCGGTCTATTATTAAATCTACTAACATTCTGAACTAAATTTAATGTATAACCAGGATTACAATAACCAGCTAAATCAGAAGAAGTAACACTTGTTCCATATACCGACACCTTAGTATCATCAGTATAATAAATACCAGCACTGGAAAGAGGACAATCAAGAAGTGTAGCAATACCCCCACCAGCACACTCAATAATATGAGTAGTACCACCCACCGAGGCACAAGATAATTTAGTATTCTCGATATTGATATTGCCATCATTCATCTGAATAGCAATAGAATCTCCAGAACCACAATTAGATACCTGAATAAGACAATCCTGAATTGTGAGGTCTGTGTCATCTGGACCTATTACCGCATAGATATCACTTGATGTATCCTGATAACATAGTACTGTTAATCCTCGTAACTTTGCTCCACCGGTAGCAGTAATAACACCCTGAATTACAGTTGCTCTCTTATCAATACCTTTTAATGTTGTACCACCAGGCACCTCAAAGTCTCCAGATAACTGTGCAGCTGGGACAAAAACAACACTATCTATATCTGCGGAAGCTAAAGCCTCTTCAAGTCCATCTTCAGTAACAGGATATATATCTACCTGTCCAGAAGAATGGTAAAGCTTTATTCCCTCTCCTGTAACATACTCAGCTGGTTTCTCTGGAAATGTTATCTGTTCTGTTACCGCTGCTTCATTATAGGTAAAGGTATCCCCATAGATAACAACTGGTCTTTCATCAGACCAAACTATCGTTACTCTATCACCAACATTTAGCTGTCCAACATTCCCACCAACACGAACATTGCGAATAGCATTCGATGAACGAATAGTAACAACATCTACTCTATCCCCATCAACACGCCTCACTATTGCTCTGTCAAAGCGAGGTGTAAGGATTGATTTGGCAACACTCTTTATGATATCTCTTTGGCGCGCCATCTTACCCTCACATTCATATCAAAGATTGCCTCTTCCATCGTTATGGCAATCATATTAGAAACACTATCCACAATAGCATCTCCACCAGTTGGTAGAATAACTTCATCAAACGCTTCTAAGCGAGGGTCGGCGGCTCCAGAGTAAGTTGTAAACTTAATCCGTCCAACCATATCCTCAAGAGCATAATTAGCAAAGCGCTTAGCATCATTTTCATCGTAAGCTTCTCGGGCATTGATAAGCCGAAAAATATTCCCATATAATTCAAGAACATCCTCATCAATTACTTCCGAAGCTTCACCACCCTCAGCCCTCACTCGAGTAGCTAAAGCATCATTAGTTTCTATTTCCCCAGACTGAACTCCCAAAGTAATATTTCCTATCTGCGTATTACTAGTAAAGACTTCTATAGTTCCATCAGCCTTATCGGTATACCAAATCCGCTTCTCACCAATCATCATATCTAAAAGCTTAGACCCGGACTGTCCCATATCGAGGATAAAGTTATCCACTCGGATATCAGCCTCTTCCCACTCGACTGTAATGGTGCTTGCATCCATAGTAAACACACCAGCATACTTATCAGTGGTATCCCAGTCCACATGATAAGCAACAAAGGTATGAATGTATAAGCCATCCAACCATATCGAGACTGCACCATCATTGAAGCTAAAGAGTGCCTCGGAGTTTGTACTATCATGTCCTATAAGCTCAACCGGTGAGAACTCTTCAACATCTGTAAAGTTTACAAGATTAGTTGTAGTCTTGTAGTAAAGTACGTTATTCTTAATATAGAATACACGATAGGTCAGAAGAGGAGAACCTGTTGGGTCAGCAGTTGCAAATACTCCAATACCATAATTGGAAAAATCACCTTTTATCCTCATAATAAAGTTTCGCACAGTTTTAGATAAGCTAAAATCATACTGTCCCGCAGATATATCATTTTCAGAAAGCTCATTAAGCCTACTTGTAGCAACACAACCAGCTTTAGTGCAGACTTCTTTAGCCATGTCTCCAACAGTCATATCCATATCTGTCGAGTAGTATTGAGCTCGCTGTAACTCAATCTGATACTCAGAATAAACACTTACTACCACTTCTCCATGTGAGGAAGCAATTGAATTCACACCTTTAGTTGTGTTAGCAGACCTGGCTGTTGCAGTAAGACCTATACAGGTTCCATCCTTCGAACCAATATTCATGGTTGTATCATTGGAAGCAACTTTCTTAGCAGTTAGAATAACCGTGGCTCCTGAACCAGAGACAGTAAAGAAGTCACTGATATCAGCATCATTAGTTAGTGCTGTCCTTACTTTCCCACCTACATCTGAAGCACTATCCCCATTCACTACTGGAACAAGAACCTCTTTTGGATTTCCATCCATCCCCATTGCTCTTACTGAAATGATTGCATTACCCGAGGTGGTAATAGTTCCAGTAATCGTGGCAGTTTCTATTTGTCTGGCTAACCCAGCATAGTTCTCACCTCTAGTTAGACCCAATAAAGTTGGTGCTATTGCGAGGTAACTATCAGCGCCTAAAATATCCTCGGGGTCTTCTGATATGTATACTGTAGACGCAGGAGAACCATAGGTATAACCTACTATCTTCCATGAATAGTTTTTTCCTGTACCATCCACTACTACCAATGCAGAATTAACTAAGTTTGAAACATTGGGTCCACCAGTAATTTGAACCCCATAGTAATCACCAGCAGAAACTGGAGTACCATAAATTTTGAATGGTATACAACCACCAGACCATTGAGACCACTGGTCTGTATCCTCATCAAATAGCTCACATGGTATAGTGTAGCCATCATTTTCCATTGTTGTGTAGTACTCGGTATTTCTTGGATGAGTTGGATTTTCTTCCCTATACAGCATTATCCAATCACCATTTCTAAATAATGTATGCTCTGGAAAATCCGCAGTAACCCAATAGAAAGTATCTGTTACAGGAAAGTCTGTTATAGGAATTGTTACAGATGCAACCATTTTACCGGCTGGAGTCTTCTTATTTACTGGCGTAGTATATACACAGACTTGTAATCCATCATATGGAATATTATTCTTTTCTACATAAACCTTTATTCTACGCACATAGAAATTTCCAGCAGTGATTTGTTGACGTACAGCAACAGTATCACGATAATTTGCAAAAGGTAACCACCCACCATCTATATCTGTGTTCTCCTCTATAGTAGTAATACCACCATATACATAAGGACCGTACTTAGTAACATTCGAGGACTTAGATGAATAGCCTATTCTCTCATCTTCAACTATTACATCTCCAGATGCAGGGAATTCACTATGACTACCTTTGAGAGGAATGTAATCAGTATCACTTTGAAATGGATAGCAATCCTGATGAGGTGTGTAATTCTCTAGATACAGAAAGCCTTGCCCGACCTTATCCGCTATAACCCCAGAAATCCATAAACCATCATCATCCAGATAAGTATAAGTAAGTGCAGTAGTCCAGGCTACATCTGCATCCTTACGATAGTAGACATTGAAGTATCCACTATGTGAGGTAATCATCAGCCAGTGAACCTCATTATCCCCAATGACTAATGAGGCACTGCTAAGCTGGGTCATCACCCCATTCCGTATTTTATAGAGACCGACCCCCGGCGCACCTGCGAATTCCGTATCACTGTAGACCGCAACAATGCCGTTTGCTTTGATTTCTTCAGCTTCAGCTTTCGTGACATCGGTTACATCCTTTACTAAATAGTCTGCAATCTCAACCACATTCAACTGATAGAAATGAAGTCCAACTCCATACTTAGCGTGATAGGTTCCTGAAAGTCTATTGAACTTTGCTCGCATACTACCATCACGACATGCTTTAGAAACCATCTTTACATAACCAGGTACATTGAGCTTAGTAGGATACATTCTGGCGCCTGGATAAGTGCATGTATCTAGGTCATAGATATCAGTGCAAATCTTATTATCCTCAAAGATATATTGCCCAGAGATAATTACAAATTCTCCTCGGTCTTCAGGTCCAGAGTTCTGTTTTGTTTGAGACCAGAAATCATACGAGGTGTCTGCCTGCCATTGAGTTAGTCTCTTACTGGCATTAGAGCGTCCTACAATCTCTTGATTTTTACCTGCTCCATGCTCAGACTTCCCAACCATATCGATATCGTAGGTTCCAATTACATAATCGGTTCCATTGATTGTGACTGTAAGCTCGAGGGTCTGATTAGAATGTAGTCCAGCAATCGAGTAGGGTAATTCAAGTTGGTCTAATTGAGCAACTGGTCCCGAGGATGAATACTTCGCTGAGATGATTTGACTTATAGCAGTCCAGTTATCATAATATGGATAACCAGCTGACCCTCCAAAGTATTCAGCATACTCAGACCAGTACCAGCCTCCATAGTATAGATAGAAGAGTTTGCTTCCAGATAGGAATACCTTGGCAGGATTGTTATTGGTTGAGTTATCGATATTCAGTATCATCTCTCGCCCAGTTGACCACTGTAAAGGTCCTATGTGGTAAGTGCGAAGAGCATCCCCATTCTTACGTTTGGTCTTAGTGGTAAGGATAAGATTGAGGTCATTGATATTTGAGACCAATCCAAGCTTATAGTACGAGGTGTCATCTAGAACATCGAGTGGAAACACATACTTAGGGTCACTCCATACCCCAGTTGCGCTGAGGATAAAGGTCAAATACATTGCTCGATTACCACTCTCCTCGGTAAAGTAAATATACTCGACTGTTTTTCCATCTCCATATTTTCTGTACCAAGTCTCGACATCAATCCCACCTATCTCTAATGCATTGCCATGGATAGCACCACTCCATTCCCATTTGGTATTTGTACCAGTATCATATCGAAAGATACGTTTGACATGAGTACTATCAAGATACTCAGCATAGAAGATTGTTTCAGATACTGGCGCTATTGCAAGAGCATGTACAGTATCTTCATATACTTTAGTGTTCTCTGTAAATCCTTCAGCCGCTACATAACCTATCCAAACCTCACCATTAGCTTTTTGGTAATAGGTAGTAAGGTTTCGTATGCCAGGTCTCGAGCCCGACTTTAGTGTAATTTCGGATACAACCCAAGGATTAAAAGGACCCTCTAGATTGCTAACATCAAGGTACTGCGAGGCTAATAGCTGAGCACCAACATTAGCGACACGAGTAATGATATCTCCATCATTATCAGCATCGTAGGAATTTATAGCCTGAGCTAGAGTATCGTTATGAGTAAGTGCAGTCCAGCTAGGGAGAGGTGTTGTATACCTCGCCTTAGCACTAACTGTTCTTACACTGGATGGAGTAAATGAAATAGGTCTCATTAAGGAGTCTCTATATAATTTACAAGAACTTCATGTGCTTCCGCAGGCATAGTCAAAGCATTTGCCTCGCCATTATGTAAATCATTATCAGAACCAGTCCAGCTACCAACTTCCCATCCACTATCGGGAGTAGCATCAACTAAAGCAATATACTCACCTTCTACATAATATCCTTCAGAACATCCATCCGAACTACCTATATCAGGTGTTGGGTCTGCTCCATTTCCAGTATGTCCAAGTGTCAAAAGATAACAAGAAGGTGCAGATAATGATAATGATGGACTTTCCGAAGAACTTTCACTTATACTCGTAGAAGGACTAATAGATGCACTATTGCTACTAGAAGGACTACTACTCCCAGAAGGACTTATTGATTTACTTACTGAAGGACTAATAGATGAACTTGGAATAGGAACCCAGATACCAACTACAGTAAGTTGGAAGAAGATGACATTGCTATTGCCATCCCACACTGGAGTAAAAGACATTTCTGGGAATGGACCTAACAGATGTACATTGTAAGTTTCCCCGTAATGGTCTACAAAAGTTACCGCAGTGCGCTTAGCGAGGGTTGCTCTTAGTTCATAAGGTGAGCCGTATCCTGTTGTTGGATTAGCTGCTACCTCTATCATCCCCTGCCAGCGTTGCCATGTGGCTGGACCATAAGTTACATCGAGGCCACCAAGTAGGTCAATCCGAGCAGTCGCCGGTTTGTCCATGACTGGCGTCCACTTTCCGAAAGGAGTAACATACTTGAAACCATCGAGAGTAATATAGTTGTTCATGAGTATCCCTTATAAAATGAAAGCCCAAGAGTTTTGCTCTTGGGTTTTCCCATCGCATGTAAACATGTGTTGGTCATCAGATTATATCACCGGTAGTATAATAGTTCCAGCACAAATAATTCTTGTGCAAGAAAAATGGAGAGAGAAATGGACGATAATTCAACATTCTTAATAGTCATGATTATTGCAGTTCTAATATGGACGTCACCATTCTGGCTTTGTTTGCTGTGGGCGATACTCATTTCTGAAAGCTACAATCTGTTCCATCCAGAGGACCTTCCCGCTGATACACGGACGCCTGAAGAAAAGAGGGTGATGGGAGCAGGTGGTTGGCTGAATATGCATAAGTAGCTCATGTCCCATGTGGATAAGGAGTAACAGAGACCCTCGCAAGAGGGTCTCTTGCTTTTATGGCGCTCCTGATGCAGCCGCCTCAATGATTTCTCGAATAGCATTAGCTAATTGAACTGTCAACTTATTCATCGAGTCAAACACGCCTTTAGTCGCATTAATATTAGGTAGTGGAGTGTTACCCATAACTTTGGTTGCCTCGCCCAGTGCTTTCAAAACATTGACGACATTGGCACCGTACTTCGCTATCATCTCCATCTCGCCAGTCACACCTGAAAAAGCCTGATTAGCTTTACGGGTAACTTCCTCAAGAGTACGCTGCATATCATAGCTCTCTTTTTGAAGTTCCATTTGCTGGCGTTGATACTCGAGGTTCTTATCCTGATAGTCTCGCTCAATCTGTTGTATCTTAGTCTGGAGTTCATAGGACTTCTGATACTCAGATATATGCCGCTGGAGGTTCTTCATATCGAGTTCGTAGAATTCTTTACGCTGCTCAATATTCAGCTGGAATTGTTCCTGGTCAAGACCCATCAACTTCTTGATGTACTCAGTTTGCTTCTGGTAACGCTCATCCTCACGAGCCCACACCTCACCTTGACGCTCACGCTGGGTCTCAATTTGACCCTCTTCCATCCCCTGAGTAGTTACCATTCGACCACGTTGCTTGATTAGCTGTTTCCGCTCATAACCCGAGGAGCGACGGATACCCTCATTGATATCCTCCATACCCCAACCAAACTGCATGTTACGACTTTGGTCCTGGTACTGCCAATCCTGCTTAGTCCACTCTCGCTGTTGTAAAGAACCCTGGTACTCAAAGTTAGCAGACCACAACTGGTACTGCTGCTGGACTTTCATCCTCTCGCCAGAGATACCCTCTTGTCTTATCGAGAACTGATTGCCAAGCTCCATGCGCTCACGTTGAGCGCTGAAGTTTGCCATCTGGGATTGATAACCCATCTGGCGCATCTGGTCTTCTAGAGGACGCATCTGTTGTATGTACTGTACCTGTCCCTGGAATTGCTGTTGTTGTATCCCCTGTAGTTGGAGATTGATTTCTCCCTGACGAGCATAGAACTTATTGCTAAGGTCTTCTATACCCTTCGTTGGGTCTTGGAACATGGTCACAGCTTGTTGCTGAGCCGATGTTAGCTTCTTCTGGTCCCAACCCATCCATCCAGTAAACGCAGCTGCAAATGGTTCTTGCGAGGCTTGTTGATACCATTGGTTGTACTGTTCAGTTCCCTTTGCTAGAGCGCCTGCTGACCAACCTGCTATTGCATTAGCTGGTCCCTTCTCGGGAACTTTTGCCATAGCCTGCCCTATCATATCGGCTTTCACGCCAGCAGCAGTATCTTGGAATGCCTCCCATCCTTGAGCTGCCTCACCACCAAAGTATTTCTGTGCAGCGGCATTGGTTCCAACATTTGCAAATCCCCACTTCATAAAGTCTTGCATTGAGGTCTGATAGATTGGTTGCCCGGACATGTTATATGCCCGATTACCCTCAACGGTCTGCCCGATATTTCTTAGTAAGTCTGGCTCTTTATATGAAGCATAACTAGCAGCACCTAAGTCACCACCCAGAATTTTTCCAGTTAAATCAGCTTGCTGAGCGGTATAACCTTTTGAAGCGAAGTAGTTTGCGAATATGTTTTGATTAGCAATACCACCCATAAGAGTGGATTTGCCAGTATCAGCAAGAGTAGTTGCAAGTCCTGTAGCAAGTCCAGATACAGCATAAGCCTGTTGTGCTCCATACTTTTCCGCTAGAGCTGCATTGTTAGCCGCAATTACTTCACCAAAGCTGATAGCTCTAGGTTCCTCACCAGGAATTGTCTCGGTATAGAAACCTTCAGGACCAACCCGTCCACCAGCACCACCTCGTCTTTCAAAGCGACTACCAGCACGACTTCTAGAAGGAGTAACAGGAACATTATCAAGTTCACCTTTATCGTATCGTTCTTCTTCTGGACCCGCAGCTTTAGCAGTTGTAGCTCCAGTCAAAAATCCTACAACATCACCAGAATCAAGCTTGCCCTGTATCCAATCACGAGGCATTATTAGTGGTAATCTAGCTGGAGGTACTTCTGTCTTTTCTCCAAACAGAGGAGCAACTAATTTCCATGCCTTGTCTTGAAACTCTTTTAGCCAGTTGGGATTTTTCTCGATTGTACCGGTAGTAAATCTATCTAATCCTGTTAATTCCTTTTGCCAATCAGGATTTCTTTCTACACTACCAGTAGTAAATGTCTCTACTCCCTTATCTAACGCTGGAATTACACCACCAGGTTTAGTGTCTGCTTTCGAGAATATTGCATTAAGTATTGGGTTCTCTGAACTATATAATTCTTTTTTCGCTGCTTGCACATCTTGGGTAAATCCCCAACCAGCAGGACCAAATGTCTTAGCAGCGAATTTAGCTAATGACCAAATCTTATCTTGTGGTGGTATCTCAGGTTCAGTAACAACATTTCCTTGCGAGGAAGGAATATATCGTTGAGTTGCTAATGGTGTTGCTTGAGTAGAAACACCTTCAGCCTCTTTGAAAACATTAGCAGTTCTATAAGTATCAGGAGTTCCTGGTAAAGTGAATGCAGTAGCTTTGAGGTCTAATCCTCGTTGACCCCAAGCCTCGTATTGCTGAGTAAGTAGTCTAGCTTTGAATGGGTCATCGATGTTATATCTTTGTGTAATTTGAGCAGCATTGTAATAGCCACCGGTATACTGAGCTATCTGACTGGTATATTGTGATTGTACTTGTGCTGCACCCTGGAACCGCTCAAATTCGGCAGGTTGCATATCACTTACTTGCTCAATAAGTGCTGCACTCTCTTTACTTTGTGGAAGATACCCACGCATAGAGGCAATTTGCCCTGCCATGCTAGTCCACTGTTGAGGTGCATAACCTAACTCAGCACCTTTTTGGTAAAAAGAAAGCGCTCTTTCTTCAAGTTTCTTATCATCAGGAACCAGTCTCATAAAATCAGGTAATCCTGCCGATACTTGCTCTAGTGAAAGGTTTCCCCCACCTTTAGAAATAATACGGTTAGCAAGTTCCTCGTATTTCTTCTCCTTCTCAGTTTTCTCTCCAGTAGCAGTGAGGAAATTATAGAACTGCGGATTAGTTTCTTTGTATCCTTCAAGGTCTTTTTTATATAGTGCTTGTGTCTCTGGAGTAACTTCGCCATACTTTTGTTTGATATCATAATTACGTGCTACGGCACGAGCCATATTACTAATTGTTAATTTATCTTCACCCTGGAGATTTTGACTATAGTTAAACCATTCTGCAACCCCACCTCCAATAGCAACAGCTGCACCTAATCCTATACCAGTAGCAGCTACAGGGAGAGCAGCACCAGCACCAACAGGACCCATGAAGGTCAAAGACATTGCCGCAGCCATACCCATACCGGCAATAGCACTACCTATAGCTGCTGTAGTTCCTGCTCTAGCTACATTCTCTCCCCATTTGAAACCGGACATAGCATAGGGAATATCAACTAAAGCTCCCATTTGTTGCTGAGCAGCTTGTGATAGGAATGTTTGACCTTCTACGTAACGTGCTCTTTGTCCAGACATGGATGCCATATAGTTGCCATCTGCACCACCAAAAGCAACTGGCGCCCACAGATCGGGTGACTGAAGTGCTTGTTGTTCAGCCTGAGCAAACGTAGCTTGAATAACTCTACGCTCTTGGAATAAACCGTATAACACCCCGCCTATTTTTGGTCTTGTAGGACGTTCTGCCTCAGCTAATTTTGTTGCTTTCTTTACTGCTTGTTCTGTAGGGTCAGTTTCATAAAAAGCATCTAGTTCTTCTTGACCACCCTGAGAAGCCTCTGTTCGTAGATAGTTATATCCTTTTGGATATGCTTGCTTTAGTCGTTTATGTTCCGCTGATAATTGAGTACGTCCACCACCATAAGTACCACCACCAGCCGCAACAGAAGCGGTTCCATATTCTATACCAGCTTCCATTACACCTGAGCTAATGGCACCCCAGTAATCTTTATCCGGTCCACCCGCAGCAAATTTATCTTGTACAGCCCTTTGAGTTTCAATAAGTAATGCTGGATTATTTAAATCCCTTGCGCGGTCTTTTGAGAATTTAGTTAGGTCTACCGTAGCTTTAAGGTTGTCCCCAACTGCACCTGTATGCTGTTTTATTAGTTCTACCTCAGCCGACATTGCATCTATAAATGCTTGTTTAGCTGTTGCAAACTCATCATTACTACCTGCATAAGTATTTGCTGTAACATCAATTGGTGGAGGAAAACTAGTACCAGGCGCATCAGGAAGATTTGCTAGAAGACGTGATGGTCTTTGTAAAACCTCAGGTTGTCTACCATCCTCTTGTACCTCAACAGTCCCAGGCAAACTACGGTCAGCACTACTAATAGCACTACGGTCAGCGCCACGAGCACCAGCAGGTGAAGTCTGTGTAGTTTTAGAGATTGCAGATGCACCATTAATCTGTTCTCTCAGCATAAAGAGAGCAGCACGTCCACCCTCAATCTCCGCAAATCCTGGACCAGTAAACTCAGGATTTTCAATCCTCGCACCATTATCAAGAGTTGCTGATAGGTCTTCGTATCCTGGTAATCGAGGAGCCTCAGCCCTCCAATTCATTACATGCTCAGCAGCACTCTCGTGCCTTCGATAAGCCTCACCAGGACTTACCCCCACCATTCTTTCGAGAAGTTTACCCCCACCACTTGTATTTTCTGCGAACCACTTATATTCTCTTTCAGTTCCAGCATAATCAACAGTTGTACCCGGACGAAGAATACTTTTACGTCTAAGGTCTTTAGCATGACGACCAGGCTGATTTTTTACAGCCCAGTTTACATATTCTTCTCCACCCTCTTCGTCTTGCATACGAACCATATCTATCATATCTTCATTCATAAACAGGTTCATTACAAGACCTGCTGCATGTTTATATAAACCACGCGGAGCATCTTGACTTCTAAAGCCGGTAAGATGGTTTTCAACTATTTGTTCCATCTGGCTATAAGCTACTTGCCAGTTTCGAGAGTATTCCCCTCTGACAGCTTTGCCACGGATTTCAGCATAAGCAGGGTCTAGAATGTCACTGAAATGACTGATTGCCAAATCCATCTTAGCTGCATTTTTGGCATAATCCTCTGGGTCTTGTATCATAGTGATATGACCCTCGGTTGTATCCCCCTCAGCTTCAGGTAATGTCAGGCGCCCAGCATGTTGCTCAAGTTGCTGCATAGAAGAACGAGTAGTATCAATTATAGAACGATAACCTTTAGGGTGAATACCTTCACCCGCTATGTTTGTCGAGACAATAGTCTTAGATGGACTACTACTTCCTAATTGAGCTTCTGCTTCAGCTTTTTGCTCTGGGGTTAGCGCTCTCTCGCCCGATGCACCATGATATGGAAGTGCAACTATCTCTCCAGCCCTCTCGTTCAAAGCAAGAACAGTTCTATTAACCTCATCTACCGAGGTCATAAATACCATAGAGTGTCCATACTCTTCTACGGCATCACCAATCAGCTTATCCATATCCTTACCTTTATTCTCAAACCGAATGCCAGGTATGGAATAAAGCTTACCTTTTTTGCGAGGGTCTTTCTCTTTAGCTATCTGGAACATATCCTCGCTATCAATGCCAGCCCACTCAGCGAGGTTGTTAGCTTGCCATTTTGTCATCGTTGCAGATACTATGGCGACCTGTGTATTTGGTGCAATCTGTCGATAGAAGTCTATCGCAGCACGTATCATTGGACGACTTGGGTCCATTATATTGTGACCCTCGTCAATCATAATGCCACCAAATTGTCCCTTCTCAGCGTATGCTGCAATAGCCTCTCCTAGCATACCTTTTGGACCAGCACCACCCTCGTAGCTTCTACCAACTACTTTAGGACCTGGAAGTGTAGTATCGAATTGCCAACCAGTTGTTGTTCTACGACCACCAAGTAATGTTGAAATAACATCATTACGTTGAGTAGAATATGCTTCCCGTTCACTAGCGTACTTTTCAGGGTCCATGACATTAGGGTCAGGGTCAAGCGCACCTGGGTCACCTCGGAATGCAACGAAACCAGGAATTTGAGCAAGCTGCCTGAAGTCATCCTGATGCATTTCTGAGATGATTCTTTTTGGACTGAGAAGCATAAAGAACTTATCGCTAAGTGCAGCAACATACTGGAAGAATGGAGATTTACCAGAACCAGTGGGTGCAGAAAGAAGAAATGACCTCCCCGCGTTCATTGTTGCAAGCATAGCCTCTGTTGGCTTAGCTTTCTTACCAAACGAGATTGGATATCTACCACGAACACGAAAATCCTCTACTTCAGGAGGTTCTTCAACTGGTGTAGTATCTATAGGTGGTCCAAACTCTGGTTCTTGTGGTACTTCTCCTTCTTCTTCTCCGAATGATTGTTCACCACCATAACTCTCTCCTCCAGGACCTTCTTCAGAAGCAGGGAAGTCTACAGGGGGAGGAGGTGGGGGTTGTTGAGGTGGTTGACCGGCTGCCCTACGCCTCATTACATCATTGTAGGAACCTGATACAGTGTTATAGTCTTGTCTGTGTGCAGGAAGACCAAGTTTTGCTGACCACTTCTTATGTAATTGACTCCAGTAAGATTGTCCTATTTGTCCTTCCGCAGCTAACATAGATTGCTCTGCATAGAAAGGAGCAATAGTAGCATCGAGCCACTTTCTATTTTCTACGTCGAGTGTATCTACCCACTGATTTAGTTCAGCCTGCTTACTCTTTCCACCTCCAAAGAATTCCAATGCAAACTTAATGAGTGGGTTATTGTCTTGATGTCTAAGAGCACCTTCTCTAACCTTACCAGTATCTGGGTCAACTATCCCCTCGAATAAATCCATACCGGCTCTTACAGCAGCTTGACGAGTTACTGAACTGCGAGGTGCCATATATTGGTTTGGTGAAGTTAATTCAGGATGTCCTGGCTGTCTAGCTTGTGACCAACCTTCAGGTATATTCTGAAGAGCAAAGGGCATACTGACACGAACATCATAGTTTGACCCTTGAGGAGCCTCAGCCTTTAGTCGTCTTATTCCAGTAGACGATACTCCCCACATCTTTGGTGGTTTTTTTAGAACTTCATGTACTGTTTCACGAATATCTGCTCCTTCAAAGTATTCATAAAAGTTTGGATACATCCGTTTTTGTAAATGAGGATGACCTTTATTTAGAGAATACTGGTGTGCAAACTCTTCACTTTTGAGTGTTTCAAATTCTTTATTAGCAGGACCACCTATATCTTCTGGAATGTCATAGTATTCAAAGGGTGTAATAAAACCTTCTGACATATTCTTTCCGCTTTTTTTACTTTCATTAAAACGGTCAACTACAGCTAAATGCCAATTCATTTCCTGACCTTGGTCTATATTTCTATATATAGCATGACCAGTTTCATGACGAACAGCGGCTTTTACACTAGCTCCTGACGCGGCCCAAACATCATCTTTCGATTTCATTTTTGGAAATCTAAACTCTTCGTTAACAGCCCCCATGTTTGCTACTGGGTCATAGAATGCAATTCTATTAACCTCTTTTCCACCAAATAAAGTATTAAGTATTCCAATTGCTCTTGGATTTTCTCCAGGAGCTTCGGCTCTAAATCTGCCATGTCCTTCAACCGGTGTAGCATCACCACGCTGATAAGAACTGACCTCATGATAAGAGGGTGCTTCAGCCCTCAATCTTTTATAACCTGCTACCAGTGAACTAATAAAGGGACTTTCTGTACCACGACCCTCCCACCAATTTTTACCCTTCAATAAATGAGAACTTCGCTCTAGGAAAGGAACACCACCACGATTAGTAATCTCTGCTTCGAGTTGTGGATTCTGTCTCAGCTTTTGTTCTAAGATATCTGTCATTACACCAGTGCGTTTTTCGCTGGGTTCTGTCAGTGGTGGTTTGAGTGCTTGCCATGCAGCTTCTGCGTCAGGATAAGTAACCTCACCCATAGTCACTGGGTAGTGTCCTTTTATCTTTCCCTTTTTAAAAGCTAGTTCAGTTGGGTTTGTAAGTGCAGCAGCAAATGGGTCATCCGACCCACTAGAAATATTGATGCCAGCTAAATCAGCTTTTCCTGTAGCTAGATTGACTTCAGCGTAGTTAGTCTTGGATGGTAACCATTCTAATCCACCCTTAATAGCTTTATTTACAACAGGATTAGGTAATGGAATACGAAATACATTTGGGTCTTCAGTTGCATATCTAGATAAACCAGCGGCTGAGCCTACTCTTGTTTCAGCTGTCTCTTTTGTAGTCCTTACTTTATTCCACCAAGCACGACCACGAGGTTCTAGTTCTCCAGTAGCTTCATCAGCCATTTCTTTATAGTACGATTTACCTGAGAACTCTCTATTCCAAGTTGCTATTGCACCTTGTTGTAGTATTCGTTCTTTCTCTACTGGCATAGATGCTGATTTGAATTCTGATTCATCATAACCAAACTGAGACATTTTTAGATGTCCAGGAGGTTCCTGAGGTCTTTCTTCTAACGCTGGAGGATTAGCAATATCTTCCATTCGTTTTGCAACGGCACGTTGATAAGCAACAGGAAGTTGAGATACATCGTATTGACCATCTAGTGCCATACCAGCAACTACATCAACATCCTCCATTGTCTGAGCTAACTCTTCAGGAGTTAACTTCTCATATGCTGGGTCTCGAAATCGGTCATTATAGCGAGGATTAGTAAGTCCCAATACAAGTTGATTTTCATAAAATGATACCTTGCTAACTCTACCACTAACTAAGTCTTTGGTTCCTCCAGCCATAACAGAAGAAACATCAGATATATGATGACCTTTCTCATCGTATATTTGCTGTCCTTTTTCTGACTGTTCAAAACGTATAGTACTTCCTAATAACCACGCTCGTGCTCTCTCTGCTGGAATATTAGCAAGGTCATACTTCTCAGCATTCTGTGCTACAACATTTATCATCTCAGTAGGTCTTTCTAGTGCAGGTCTTTCTTTTGTACTAGAAGAACCTTGCGTGAGATAACCAGCACGACCCAATGCACCCATAGTTCTGGGCATCATGTCTTTTGACCATAGCCAACGCTTTCTTCCTGCTACAGGTGCATTGCTACCAGACTCAGCCGACCAGTCCGAAGTCATTGCTTGAAGAATAGCCTGGTCTTGTTCTTCTGGTTTTAGCTCATCAAGCGCTGCAATAGCAGCTACATTTGCCGCAGTGTAATCTTTTCCTTCTCTTCCTTTTTCAAAAGCATCTTGCCATCTACCAGTAAGTAATCTACCTAAATTACCTTCTGGATTTGCTTGTTTTACTACTTCTAAAGGCATAGAGGCTTTCTGCATTAATCCAGCTGCTCTATTCCTGGTTCGTATTTCAAGCTCCCAGGCATATTGCTGGATATCCTGAAACTCATAACCTTCCTGTCCTGGTTCTGGTGGGGTATATTCTTTAATACCTGCTCTTGATGCAGCCATCCAAGTAAGAGGATACTTAGCGAGATTTCTTGCTGCCTCACGAGCCCACTCACGAACTTTATCCATTGGAGTGCCAAAGTCTTTTTGCTGTGCGTCAATAACATTGCTAAGGCGAGCTGGGCGAGGTTCTGTCTCTGTTCCTAGAGTTAGTTGCTCTGCCATAGAGACATTGACAACTTTCTCCAGTGTATACATATTAGGATAGATATTATGAAGAGTAAAAGCTGCCCAATCGGCTATACTGAATTTACCCTTCTTAATCTTATTGGCTGGATAAGGTTCGGGCTTAGGTAATATTCCCCCTGGATTATCTTTAGGGAACTGTGTATCCTCAACATTTCTAATAGACTCTAATACACTGAAATCAGCATCAGTTGGATAGATACCATGTGCCTGAAATTCTTTCAGAGTATTTGTAAATTTAGTTGTAATAAACTCACCTAAACCAATAGGACGCCGGTTTAGTACACCCTCCATATTCTTATTAGCTATACCAAGTAACTGGTCATCCTGGTCACCACCACTGAGGATTTCAGGCGCTGTTGTTTTTCTATCTCGATAGCTTTCTTCATAATCATAGCGATTAATAAAGATAGTGCCTCGCTCAAAATCTACATAAGACTGACCCTTCTTCAAGTCTCTTATCATTGGGTCAGGCGAGGTCAAAGCATCTGACATCTCACCTGTAAATGTTCCTGGAATAGGTATAGCAAGTCTTCTCTCGGACTGCTTATACTGCTTAGATAGCATCTGGTCAGTCCAGAAAGAAATCATCTCAGCTGAATCTGTAATCTTTCCACCCTTCTTTACATATTCAAATAAAGCAAAACTCTCACGAGATAATTGTTGCTCTGGAGTATCAACATCAGAGAACATATCTCTAATTGCTTCTTCACTTTTACCAGTCTCTAAACTTCTAAAGCGTTTTTCATATCCAAGGTCCATCCAACCTTTAATTTGCTGATTTGTAAAAAGCTTGCGATAGATATTCACAAAGCTTTGAATGTCCACATCTGGATTGGCGTGAATGTTATAACCAACATCTACAGCGAGGTATGTATCAGTTGGTTTCCACTTCTTAGAAGTCTTACTTAAATCCCAGCCAAACTCAGGCTTTCCAGCACCTTCTTGAAATGCCATCAATGCCTGACCAGGCATTTCACTTTGAGGAAGAACAAGAACATGACTCTTAATCTGCTCGAATAACTTACTTTCTGGATTTTGTCGTTGTATTGTTACCTGTAAACGATTTATCTTGGCGTACTTTTCTTGAAGTTCTGTAGGTGAATTCTTGAATACTTTATCTACCATCTCACGAGCTACATAACCCATAGCATCATAACGTGCTGTAGGAACCTCACTAGCAGTTTCCTCACCAAATTGTCCACCAAATTCAAGGAAACCTTTATCTCCTAAACGAGATAAATTGAATACGCCCTGTGCTACATGAGGTTGAAAGAAACGACTGAGACGTTTAGATAATTTCCCAACAGCTTCATTGAATAAAAGTCCACGTTCTTCAAGACCCTGTTGTCCAATTATATTGCCTTCATCATCCAATGGAGTAATAAGCTTGAAACCACCACCACTAGGAATAGGTATACCACCCTGAGCAATACGTTCTTGGAAAAACTTCTCCTGTAATTCTACTAATGCATCAGCCTTTCTTGTTCTCTTAGTATCTTCATACCGACCAGTTTTAGGATTAAATTCTTGCTCTCCTGGAGCTGCTAACTTCCAAGTTTCTTCTTTCCACTTGGAGAAAGTCTTCATAACATCTGGATAACGCTCAGCCTCAGGGTCTTCCCAACTCAAAAGCATATTAGTAGGACGCCTAACATCTGGTGGTCTGGTAAACCATGTTTGCCACTCTGGAAGACGCGGATTAGCTCCCTTCGCAGAGTAGCGCTCGTTTATTCTTTTCTGTAGCTCTTCGCCAGATAATGCCATATCATCACCTCTAAAAAAAGCAAGGCTAGGTGGGAGGCAGAGACCTAGCCTTGCCGTGATGCCAAGTTCTCTTGCATCTCATTGAGACTTTGGCGGTCTTCGAGGGCAGTTTTTACCCACCCGCGAATATGCCGCAAGAGGACTGGCTCTTTTAACGGAGTGTCGTAGAGTGCTCTCCCATCCTTTTCTTCCGCTAACAGACCAAGGATAATATTGAGTGCATAGTCATCAGTCTGTCCCGAAAGGATAGCTATTTTGATTTGGTCTTCAAGCTCTCCGAGTTCGTCTGCTCGGGTTCCGACTCTGTAGGGGCACTTGGAGCCGGGGGTGGTCCGTACAAAGGGTTTGCCTTCCCAAGCGCTATCCATAACTCAGCGACTAAATTGAGAGGCATTTGTTGCACGATTGCTTCAACCTCACTAACTGGGGTCAAAGCATTCAGATAAGACAACTCTGGAATGTTAGTGCCAGCGAAGCTAATCGCTAACTGTCGCCATGCAGCAACTAGCCAATCATCTGCACGAGGGCTGTGAGCCTCGTAATACGCATCCAGGAACTTAGCGTATTCCAGGTCATCGATTGAAGTGGTTGGACGAAATTTCCAGTACCAGTCTGAAACTTCTTTCAGACGGTACTCTGCATCGGACAATACCGAGTATGCTCCGAAGTTGAAAGCTGGTCTTTCGGTAACAGCAAACATCGGTTTCTTATCCGAGAACTCAGGTGTTACATCTTTCTCAACCATTACTACCTCCGCTTTTTGTGGAGGGAAGAGAGTAAGGAGATTACCCTCTCCCCTCCAGTTTCAATTTCTAGTAGTACGCTTGCCGATTGACCAAGGTGAACTTGATTGGGTCAGCCGTATTCACGGGTGAGGCAACGAACATGCCTGATACGTTCATCAGGACCTGGCGCTGCGCTCGCATCGGGATAGGTGCCGCAGTCCACAGCACGTTGGCGCTATCACCGGTCAGGAGGTTGCCATTGACATTCAGTTTGTAAGGACGGTAGTCAATGGTAACGCCAGTCGGCTTGTTAGTCGCTGCATCCTGGTCGGAGACGAACTCCAACTTGAAGTTGGCATTGCGGAAGATTTCAGCTACCCATGAGGCAGCTGCATCAGAACCTGCGTAAGCAGGGTCAAAGAACATCTGCGTAGGCAGGTCGTCGCTCGTGATTTTCAAGAGCATATTGATGGAGAACTGACGCCCAACGATGTCCAGGCTTTCAGGATAGTAGCTACCAATGCAGAACTGCTCATCCAGGGGGATTTGCATTGCACAGGCAAGCGTGCCCTGTAAGACACAGACATTCGTACCGCTCGGGAGCTCAATATCAGCCAGAGGAGCGATAAACTGGGGACCGCTGTCCACGTAGGTCAACGCACTCCAGTTTTCATAGGCAGGCTCAGCACCGGTACCAGCTACACGTGCAGGCGTGATACCCAGAGCGCCAACTGCACCACCAAGGAACTGCGCGGCTCGGAATTCCAGACCGAGGGTGTTGATACGCCCATCGAGATATTCCTCACCCCACAGTCCACCAGGAGCATTGCGGATGGTGTACCAGGGAGCATCGAAGTTGTCCCATTGACTCAGGGTGAACTCGTGAGTGTAGGAACCATCATGATACTGAACCCAAACGCATTTCTCCGCACCGGCGTCCGTCGCACCGAATTTGACATTGGTGAGAGCGCCAGCATTGATAGCCGTAGCAGTTTCCAACATCTCGTAGGGATAGACGAACATCGTCTCATCGATTACATGGTCGGAGGAGTCTGTACCCCAGATACGCAGAGTATAACCAGCTGCATGTTGGTCATTGACACTGGTCACCTTCACTACACTAGCAGTGAGCGCACCGCAATCCCCATGAGTCTGACGAACCGCAGTCAGCGAGATTGCCGCATGGATTACACCACCAATGGTATCGGTAAATGCAACCGAGGTAGCTATACTACCAGCCGGTAATGGAGGAATCTCAAGCCGAGATACAGTCTTGAAGACTTTGGTAGTAAGTTGAGTAGTAACACCAGTCAAAGTCTTTGCCGCGGCATCACCAACACCAAAGTTGATGGTCACCTCACCAGCCACACCACCACTGCCACAAATCCACATCTTGGTAGCAGCAGAGGCAGAGTTAGCGAAGGGCGTGGTATGGGTCGATGCGTCCATGTCGTGCTGAGCCAGAACATTGACAAAGTTCTTCCGGCTAGACACCCAACCCGTAGCACCCTTCAGGAACATGCCCAGAGAGGCAGGGCGAGGCACGAAGTCTACGGCAGCGGCAGCAGACACACCCATTTTGGCAACGGAACGGAGCATAGCGCCGCCGCCAACCTCAGGGTCAAGAGGCACAGTGATAGACTGAGGAGCAGCCTGACCCTGGCGAAACAGCAGGTATTTGAACTCGGCGCTAGTCCGGTTCGGAACACCTTTGGAATCTTGGGGTGCGAACCCCAGAAAACTTCCTTCAGAAGCGGTCATAGTAAAGTCCTTTCATGAACTCAGGACGCCTGATATCAGCGCTTTCCCCACTCATAAACCATCCATTCTCCAAGGCTACTCTTCTTGACGGTCTTGCAGTTTGGGCCGGGAGTGTTCAGAAACTGCATTGCCTTCCAGAGAGTATCTGGATATAGACTTTCATAAGTGGTCATAAGCTCTGCCAACTTAGCGTCATCGGTGATTACATCGCCCATTGCCCTGAGCAGGTCTTCCTCGCTTGGGATTGGAAGTTCTTCTAGCGCTGGAAAATCTTTCACAGGTTTGGGCTTGCGGGCTGGAGCAGACACCAAAGAAACCTCTTCTGGGAAGTCTGTTCCATAATCGTCTTTTTTCTTATCCATAGCAAACTCCTATCCATTGAACCTTGGTGCAGTTGTAGTCAAGAGACTGAACCGCACTTTTATCAGGAAGTCATAACTATCTGGTGGACCACCAGCTTGTAGCATCTCATTAGTCATCTCTTCTGAGATAACTGGTCTTGACACGTATTCACCGTTCTCCATAATTCCCGAGAAGGAAATACCAAGTAACGTATATTCAATCCGGGACCTTACAGTTGAGGCAATCCGTCTGGCATTATCTAAGTCTTCACGAGTTACATCGAGCAAACATCTTGCCTTTGTGGTGAAACGTCTCTTCCAGGTAACTGCACCACCAATTTCGATTTCCTCAACTTCGTCCATCCAGCTTCGGTCAGTGCCTGTCGGCATACCATTGGTGAACTCATCAGGGTCATTCTCGTGTACAGTCACACTAATGCGAGCTACGTCAGGGTCAGGGTCTCCTTGCAGAGGTCCCGCCATGACAACTCCTGCCCTGGTATCATTGCCAGCATCGATATCGGTTATCATTGCCCTCTCAAGAGCTAGGACAACCTTCTCGATAATTGCGTCATGGATACCAGTATCGGGCATTATGACCTGCCTGTGTAGTACAGCATAACTGCACCACCTCGTAATCTTTGGGCAATCTTCTGGTAGTACTCTTTGTATTCGGAGTTTGTCTCTGGGAGCAATGGATTATCATCCCGCCGCCCAGAACCTTGCTCGAACCTGTCCAGCCTAGATTGCTTGGCTCTCATCTGAGAATGCACTTGAATCTCAACATACAAGCGAATTAGCTCCATATCCATCTCGGGAACAGAAAATGTAAATACTGCATCTGTTACCGAGGCTGGTAGGGAGTGAACTGCGAAGTATGTCAGGAGAACTGCATCTCCACCCTCATTGGTGGCATTCATATACAACTTTCCACCAGAGGTGTAGTAATGAGATAATGCGCCACCGGACAAGTACGACTTGCCCTGTTCCGCATTGCGCCGCGTTAGATAGGTGTCTTGGGGGACTTCTAAGTTAATGTCCTCAACGAAGTCTGTAGGAAGAGTATAGCCACTCCCAGAGGCGGTCAGAGCAACACGGTCTATCCGACGAGGGAACCAACTCGAGTACTCTCGAATTGAATCCTTAGTACGGGAAAACAGATATGCGTCTGTCCAACGAGGAGTGGTACTAGTATCCTGTAATTCCTCGCGGAGGTCAGCTAAGAAGTCCAGCCAAGTCGTAGTCATTGCTAGTCCTACGGACCTAAGATTGGGTCAGCTGAACCAGCGGAAAGATGGACCTCGTAGTACTCGGGACGGAATTGCTGGAACTTCCAGACACCTCTCCAACCCAACCGGTTGATGATTTGTGCGTCATCAATCTTCGGGAGAGGGTAGATGAAGGGTCGTTCTGCAATGCCCCAGAC
>Ga0315290_10000020_pt1 | contig 85904 bp, 55 predicted proteins | sample YL17G12_0_MG_FD_203627 | JGI IMG/M metagenome (GOLD analysis project Ga0315290, IMG submission 203627) | Sediment microbial communities from Yellowstone Lake, YNP, Wyoming, USA - YL17G12_0 | ecosystem: Environmental > Aquatic > Freshwater > Lake > Sediment | place: USA: Wyoming | collected... | reverse complement strand
ATCCTGCCTTAATGGCCTGATAGCCAATCGCCTGGACCTGTACCCCTGCCCATTGTCTAGACAAAGATATTCACTTTTTTAGATGGACTTGTCACCACTTGGGCTGGTGTGCAGTAGCCCAGCGCCTGGTGCAGCCTCTCATGATTATAAAATTCAGAAAGTTTTTGCCAAGCTGAAATAATCATCGGCTGCCCTCAACCACACCCCAACCCGCTGCCTTGATGGCCGGGTCGATTAGTTCGGCCCTGGTTTCTGCTTTGTTGCGATTGCTCATATCTTCACCACACCTTTACAATCCGGGTAATTCGAACAGCCCCAGAACGACTGTCCGGCACTGGTTCCCTTTTTTGCTGTCCGTAGCACCATGACCTTGCCACACGCCGGGCAATCGGGAATTTGGTCGGTCGGATCGGTCGGATCGGTCGGATCTTCTTTTTTGTTTCGGCTTCGCTGTGCCAGTCGTGCCGCGGCCAACTGTTCGCTGTAACCTCCCTCAGTCATAAATTGCTTTTCCAGTGCCGCGATCTGCTGATCCAGCAGAAAATTTACCTGGTTAATCAGGCAGATCGTCGCGTTGGCCCGCACCGTGGCATCTTCGCTTTCCAGCCAATTCGCATAGAGCGCCCATTGCTGCTGATCGGTCTGATCTTCTTTAATCTTCCTGGCCACACCCCGCACTGCTAACGCCTCGCTGCTGTCGGTCGTTCATTGGCTCTGCTTCGTTGCGATTGCTCATATCTTCACCACACCTTTACAATCCGGGTAATTCGAACAGCCCCAGAACGACTGTCCGGCACTGGTTCCCTTTTTTGCTGTCCGTAGCACCATGAGCTTGCCACACGCCGGGCAATCGGGAATTTGGTCGGTCGGATCGGTAGGATCTTCTTTTTTGTTTCTCATCCAATAAAGTTGGTTGATTATCGTTCAGGAGCAGCCTCTTGCGAGGCTGGAGTTTATCGCATTATAGCAACCGGCATAATTATAAAGGATTGGCATCAAAGAAGATACCAATCCCTTGCCGTATGGCACTATCACAGTGCTCGGGTCGCACTGGTGCGTTGCCCTATCCCCCGTGATAGCAGGGATATTATACCATGCCTGCCGGAGGCCATAAAGCGTTAAACTCCAAGGTTTTGCTTGCAAAACCTTGTAAAAAGCACCAACTTTATGGGAGTTGAACCAAAAAAGAAAAATGAAAAATTGGAAGGTTGGGGAGTTTGAGTTTTGGGCGGGGTTGGAAGGGGTGTGAGGGAAGATGAAAGAAACCAGGTGATTGGTTGAATTTGGGGGATAATTTGCTTGGTGTGGATGGGTGGGGTTTGGTACCATAGCGTGTATGTATATGGCAAAGGTTGATGCGCTGTCAGACAAACACCGTGAACTGGAGCGGAGGCACCACCGTTGCCCAAGGCATTAGATTCGAGTAAGGATAAAAAGGACAGGAAGGTTTATTAGATGATACCGCACATCGGAGTACGCAGGGAGGATAAGAACAAGTGGGAGCGTCGCGCGCCGCTGACGCCGGCTCATGTTGAGGCTCTGGTTAACCAGGGGCTCTCGGTCGTCGTTCAACCATCGGCGATCCGCGTGTTCAGCGACGCGGAATACCGTGATGCCGGGGCAGTCGTCCAGGAGGATCTCTCCCGGTGCCCCGTTGTTTTTGCCATCAAGGAGATTCCCAAGGAGCTGTTCAGACCAGGCCATGCGTATGTGTTCTTTACCCACACGATAAAGGGACAGCCGTACAACATGCCTCTGTTGCAGCGGGCACTTGATGTCGGGTGCACCATGATAGACTACGAGAAAGTGACGGATGAGAACGATCGGAGGAGGATATTCTTCGGACATCACGCGGGCCGGGCCGGAATGATAGATTCCCTGTGGGCGCTTGGCCAGCGGCTGAAGCACGAAGGCATCGCGACGCCCTTCCTGAAACTCGAGCAGGCATACCGGTATGCGGATATCAACCAGGCGTGCGTGGTGCTCAAGGACATAGGGCGGGAAATCGCCAAGAAGGGGTTGCCAGGCGAGATAGCACCGCTTGCAACAGGTTTTGTGGGTTATGGCAATGTGTCACAGGGCGCGCAGGATATGTTCGACCTTCTCCCGCACCGGGAAGTCGCTCCTGAGCGGCTCAGGGCCGCAGTCGAGAAGCACGAACGAGATCAACATTCTCTTATCAAGGTCGTGTTCAGGGAAGAACACACGGTCAGGCCGAAAGAACAGGGCCGGGCGTTCCAGTTGAACGAGTATTATAGAAACCCCGATCTGTATGAAACGATATTCCCGCAGTATCTGCCGTATCTCTCGGTCATTGTCAATGCGATATTCTGGACTGTGCGTGCACCGCGGCTCATCACCATCGAGGATCTCAGGCAATTGTACTCGACAGACGCCCAGCCCCGGCTGAGAGTAATCGGGGACATCAGTTGCGATGTACGTGGAGGCATCGAATGTACGCTGCAGTGCACAGACCCCCAAGACCCGGTGTTCGTTTACCGGGTCAAGGAAGACCGCGCGGTCCTGGGCGTGGAAGGAACCGGGCCCGTGGTGCTTGCGGTGGACAATCTGCCCTGCGAACTTCCGAAGGATGCCTCCATATCTTTCGGCGATATGCTGGCTCCTTTTGTGCCGATACTTGCGGGCACCGATTACTCAGTTGCGTTTGAAGAGCTCGCCCTGCCGCAGTCGTTTCTCAAGGCGGTCATTACTCACCGTGGAGCGTTGACGCCGGATTTTCAATACCTGAAAGAGTTCTTGACAAGAAGCATCCCAGGAATCAAGCCATGAAAACAGTGGTCGTCTTTGGAGCAGGGCTTGTCTCGCCTCCGCTGGTGCACTACCTGCTTGACACAGGGTTTGAGGTTGTTGTTTCGGACAAGAACATGGCCAAAGCCGAACATCTGGTCGGAGGGCATGCGCACGGCCGTGTTGCGGAGTGTAACCTTGACAACGAAAAGTCGGTTCGCACGCTGGTGTCGCTGGGGGATGTCATTGTCAGTTTGTTGCCCGCGTCCCTGCACCCGCTGGTGGCCGGCGCATGCATCGCTTGCGGCAGGCATATGGTGAGCACGTCGTACGTCAGTCCCGCAATGCGTGGATTCGATGCGGAGGCAAAGAAGAAGGATTTGCTGTTGCTGAATGAGATCGGCGTGGATCCTGGGATTGACCACATGTCCGCGATGCGGGTGATTCATCGGGAGGCATCGCGTGGCGGCATTCTGACGGGATTCTCCTCGTGGTGCGGCGGGCTACCCTGTCCGGAGGCGGACGACAATCCTTTCAGGTACAAATTCTCCTGGGCGCCGCGTGGGGTGCTTGTCGCCGCAAAGAACAGCGCGAAATACCTTCGGGACGGCGCCGTTGTGGAAGTGCCGGCTGCCCGGCTTTTTTCGAATCCTGCGCTGGTGGATATTCCGGAGCTCGGACAATTCGAAGGATATCCGAACAGGGATTCCATCTCATATATAGAGACATATCATCTGGGCAAAGAGTTGCAGAACATGTTCCGCGGCACCCTGCGGTACCCCGGACATTGCAGGCTGTATAGGAACCTGATACGCCTGGGCCTTCTTGACGAGGAAAAGATATATGATTTCAGGGGACTGACCTACCTGGGCCTTATGGAACAACTTTTCGGCACGCCCTTGCAAACGACGATACCAGCCAAGCTCGGCGTTGATGAGGCTGCTTCGCCGCTGCTGGCTCTAGAGTATATCGGCCTGTTCCGGGAAACGGAGATACAACCGAGGAAAGGGGCGTTGCTTGACGTTCTGGAAGAGCGGATGACTGCGCACCTTCAGTACAGGCCGGGAGAGCGCGATATGCTGATCATGCGACACGATCTGACGTTTTCGTACGACAAGGGGCAGCGGCGGGAGCGGATTACCGCTGTTCTGAAGGAATTCGGGATTCCCAACGGCGATACCGCAATGGCTCGCACAGTTTCACTGCCCGCTGCCATTGCGGTGCGGATGCTCCTGGAGGGAAGAATCGCGGAACGCGGCGTGGTGATACCGGTGATGCCATCGCTGTATGAACCGATTCTCAACGAACTGGAAAGCATGCACATCGGATTTACGGAAACCAGAGAGAGGATTTCCTGACCGGATACTGGTTATTGACAACCACGAAAACGCCGGATACTATTAAGCGATATGACGACCGTAACAAGGAAAATACCCATGACGAATGAGTACCAATCAACACACAATAAGCCGTCAAGAACCTACCGCATTGCCTGGCTGCCTGGAGACGGCATCGGGGTGGAAGTGCTTGAGGCGGCGCGAATTGTTCTTGACAGGATCGGGCTGGCCGCGGACTATATCCACGGCGACATTGGCTGGGAGTTCTGGCGCGCCGAGGGCGAGGCGTTTCCCGTGCGTACCGTCGAGATTCTCAAGACCGTTGACGCGGCCATGTTCGGCGCCATCACCAGCAAACCGGCAACAGTAGCGGCCAAGGAGCTGGCCCCCGAGCTTCAGGGCAAGGGGCTTTCCTACCGGTCGCCCATTGTGCGTATGCGTCAGCTCTTTGACCTGTATGTCTGCCTGCGGCCCTGCAAGGCATATCCCGGCAATCCTCTGAATCTCAGGGAGGGACTGAACCTGGTCGTGTTTCGCGAAAACACCGAAGACCTCTATGCGGGAGTCGAGTTCAATCCGGTTCCCAAAGAGCTTGCGGATATGCTCCTGAAGTTGTCGAAAAGCTATGCTCCCTTCGAGAACGTTCCGCCGGATCTTTGCGCAATCTCCTGTAAGATCAACACGAAGAAGGGATCTGAGCGAATTATCCGCGCGGCATTCGATTTTGCGCAAAAGTTCGGTCGCAGGAAGGTGACGGTAGTCCACAAGGCCAATGTCGTGCGAGCAACGGACGGGCTCTTCCTGGAAACGGCAAGGGAAGTGGCCAGGAGCTACCCTGGGATTGAGATGGACGATGCAAACATAGATGCCTTGTGCATGTGGCTCCTCAAGAATCCTTTCAACTACGACGTGCTGGTTGCCCCCAATCTCTATGGCGATATCATATCCGATCTCTGCGCACAAATGGTGGGCGGTCTGGGATTCGGCTGCTCGGGCAATATCGGGGCCAAGCTGGCTGTCTTCGAGCCGACGCATGGCTCGGCGCCCAAGTATGCGGGGCAGTACAAGGTGAATCCCATCGCGACAATCCTGGCGGCGAAGATGATGCTTGAGTGGCTTGGCGAAACCGAGAAAGCGCAGGCCATTGAGCACGCAACCGCCGAAGTGATCCGCGAAGGGAAGGTGCGCACCTATGACATGGGCGGGACCAGCAAAACGCTTGAAATGGGAACGGCAATTGCGGATAAACTATAACCGCAACCAACGAAAGGATCGAAAATGAAGAAGACGACAGCATTACGCAAGGGGATCATGGAACGACGGGCGCTTGTGGCGCCGGGTTGTCACGATGCCTTCTCAGCCAAGATCATCGAGCAATGCGGTTTTGAGGCCACGCAGATTTCAGGCTATGGCATTGCAGGATCGTATCTGGGCAAGCCGGACGTGGGTCTCATGCAGATGAAGGACATCCTGGATATTTCCTTCAATATTGCCCAGGCGGTTTCCATTCCCGTAATGGCTGACATTGACACCGGCGGCGGCAACGCGGTGAACGCGGCCTGGATCACGGAACGGCTGATCATGATGGGGCTGGCGGGGATGAACATAGAGGACCAGCTCTTTCCCAAGCGATGCGGCCACATGGCGGGCAAAGAGGTTGTGCCGGCGGAAGAGATGGCAGGAAAGGTGCGTGCCTGCGCGGACGTCCGCAACCGGCTGGATACGGACTTTATCATCAACGCCCGCACCGACGTTTTTTCCATAGAAGGTTTGGACGAGGCCATCAGGCGCTGCAACATATATCTGGAAGCGGGCGCGGACCTTGCCTTTATTGACGGCATCAAAACAAAGGTGGATGTTCAGGCAGCGGTCAAGTCGGTGAAAGGCCCTCTCTCGGTAAACCTGATGGACGCGATCTCGGGCATGAAAACCGAACTTATTCCCATTCCCGACCTGGCCGCGATGGGAGTGGGCCGCGTATCGATCCCTGTTGCGTCAATCATGGTCATGCAGAAGTCGCTTGCGTCCTTTTTCTCCGCGCTCAAAGCGTCTCCATCCGGTATCCTTCCGGGCCAGACGCAGTGGATTACCACATTCAAGGAATACACCGATTTCGTCGGGCTTCCTGAATACAGGAAGATGGAGGATGCGTACCTGCCCAAGCAGCACATGAAAGCCAAGTACCAGGGAGTTGCCAAGATTGTGTCGTGAGACCAGGAGGGATCTATGGGAATGACCGTCGTTGAGAAAATTCTTGCCCGGGCATCAGGCAGAGCCTCGGTCAAGGCGGGCGATGTGGTGGAACCTGCGGTTGACGTGGCGATGTCGCACGAGAACGCTGCGCTCGTCATCAATCAGTTCCAGGAGGTTTTTCAGGGCACCGGGCTGGAGCCGGTGGTGTGGGCGCCTGGGAAGATCGTGATCATATTCGATCACCGCGTGCCTGCGGAAAGCTCGAAAACCGCCACCAACCAGAAGAAAATCCGGGAATTCTGCGTAAAGCAGAACATCGCGCATCTGCACGACATCAGAGGCGATGAGGGCGGCATCTGCCACCAGATACTGCCGGAATACGGCTATGTGCGGCCTGGACAGGTGGTCGTAGGCACGGACTCGCACACGACAAGCCACGGCGCGTTGGGCGCCTTTGCCTTTGGCATCGGCGCAACTGAAATGGCCGGCGTCTGGACCCTCGGAATCGTGTTCAATGTCGAGGTGCCGGGGACGATCAAAGTGGTTGTCAAGGGAGAATTCCAGAGACTGGTCGGCGCCAAAGACCTGATTCTCCACCTGATCGGCAGACTCACCGCGGAAGGGGCGTCGTTCAAGGTGCTGGAGTTTCACGGCCCGGTGATCAAGGCGATGCCGGTGTCGGGCAGGCTGGTGATTGCCAACATGTCGGTGGAAGCTGGCGCCACCTCCGGAATCGTTCCCGCGGACGACGTGACGCTACGGTATCTGCAGAAGGAAGCGAAGGTCAGGGACAGCATCGTTCCGGTAAAACCGGATCGCACCGCGGTGTATGACAGCGTGGTGGAGGTCAACGTGAGCGATCTCGAACCGCAGATCGCCTGCCCACACACGGTTGACAATGTCATGCCGATTTCCCGGGTTGAGCAAAAAAAGGTACAGCAGATCGTGATCGGTTCCTGCACCAACGGCCGCTTGGACGATCTGGCTGTTGCAGCCAGGATACTCAAGGGCAGAAAAGTGGCGAGAGGCACGCGGCTCATTGTTTTCCCGGCATCTGCCAGGATTTACAGGCAGGCAATGGCAAAAGGATATCTTGCGGAGTTGACCGCGGCAGGCGCCGTGATCATGAATCCGGGGTGCGGATGCTGTCTCGGCGTGCACCAGGGAGCGCTCGGCGACGGAGAGGTATCGCTTGCCACCACCAACCGTAATTTCAAGGGCCGCATGGGCAATCCCAACAGCGAAGTCTATCTCTGTTCCCCGGCTGTCGCAGCCGCATCCGCAATCACGGGAACTATCACCGATCCGCGCAAGAGAGGAAAGTAGATATGGCGAAAGTAGTTTACGAAGTCAAAGATGATGTTTCCACGGACACCATATATCCCGGGCGCTTCATGGCTACCGTTCTGCCGGCAGAGACGCCGAAGTTCGCATTCGCGGATGATGCGGAGTTCAACGGCAGGCTCCAGAGAAAGGAGATCGAGCCCGGCAGTGTGATTGTTGCGGGAAGGAACTTCGGGTGCGGTTCCTCACGCGAACAGGCGGCATCCTGCCTGCGGGGCTACGGTCTCACGATAGTTGCACGGAGCTTTGCCCGGATCTTCCTGCAGAACTCGGTGAACCTCGGGCTGCCGACGATCACGGTGCCGGACCTTCAGGCCGGAACAGGCGACGAACTGGAACTCCTGCCGGACAAGGTTGTCAACAAGTCAACGGGCAAGGAGCATGCGGTAACACCCCTGCCTTCCGCCCGACAGGCCATTATTGACGCAGGCGGGCTGATAGCGTACACACGGAAACGACTGCTGGAAGAGGCGGCAGGAAAGAAGCAGCATCGGCGGGTAATTTTGGGTTAAAGTTGGTTCAGTAGGCTTTATTTGCCACATTCGGCGTACAACACCCCATTACAGCAATCAGGATTTTGAGGCTGTCAGCCTGATGCAACAGCAGGTGTTAGCCTGTACCCCTGCCCATTGTCTAGACAAAGATATTCACTTTTTTAGATGGACTTGTCACCACTGGGGCGGTAGCACCGCCGAGCACTTCGGCTGGTGTGCAGTCGCCCAGTGCCTCGTGCGGCCTCTCATGATTATAAAATTCAAAAAGGGAATAATTTTATCACTTTGATCAGGAGTCACCGAGCCTGTCCGTTTTATCTTGACATTCACAAAGTTCTTTCTTATAAAACTTTACAAGAAATACACTGCATGGTATCGCCACATGAAGACCATAACCATAAAGACAGACCCATCTTCACAAATCGACTCAGCTATTGCCCAGGCGATGGAAACACTTCAGCGGGGCGGCCTAGTAGCCTTTCCTACTGAAACGGTTTATGGTTTAGCCGCTCTCGCCGATCAACCAGCCAGCCTGACACGCCTGGCTCAACTAAAGCAGCGCCCCGTCGATAAGCCTTTTACTTTACACATCGGCCGAAAGTCTGTTTTGGACCGTTTCGTTCCCGATTTGTCATTATTGGATCGGCAGTTTCTAAACAAGGCCTGGCCGGGCCCATTGACAGTGATATTTCAGCTTAATCAGGCCCAACAGGATGAAGTTCGCAAATCTCTGCCTGACCGACTAATCGCATCACTTTATCATAACAACAGTATTGGAATACGTTTACCAGACCATCTCGTTGCCTGTCAACTACTCACCAGTTCCAACAGCCCGATAGTCGCTCCCAGCGCCAATTTGGCTGGAGCATCCCCCCCAACGTGCCCACAGGACGTGCTGGAACAATTGAACGGACAGATAGAATTACTGCTGGATTCCGGGCCCACCAGATATGGCAGATCCTCAACAGTTGTTAAAATTCAAGGTGACAGCATGGAAGTTGTAAGGGCCGGGGTGCTGGATTTTGCGGTATTGGAGCGGATGCGGCGGGTGACCATACTTTGTGTATGTACTGGCAACACGTGTCGCTCACCCATGGCCGAAGGAATTTTCCGAATCAGATTGGCGGAAAAATTGTCCTGCCCTATTGACCAACTGTCGGAAAAAGGTTATAAGGTTATGTCCGCTGGTGTTATGGCTTTCGGCGGGATGGGGGCGACACCCGAAGCGGTTCAGGCCAGCCAGGAGATGGGAATCGACATCAGTTCTCATCGGGCACGATTATTGATGGCAGATATGGTCAATGAAGCTGATTTCGTGTTTGTAATGAGTTCGTCTCATTATAAAGCAGTGGAAAGACTTTCGAGCCAGGCGATAACACGAACAGCGTTGTTGGCTGAGGACGAAGAAATCGACGATCCTGTTGGTATGTCGATCGAAGCGTATCGTCAATGTGCCAGGCATATTGCAGATGGAATAGACAGACAATTGGAAAAGGGGCTTGTCCGCTGGAGTGCGGAAGAAGCCTCGTGATCTTAGAAGACTGCCGAAAGATCTGCCGGCGAGATGTCTGAGATCACAGATGTGCGATTGTAATTTCTTTTTGACACAGTAGTTAAGAGATTGGCCGTGATACGGATATAAGGAAAATAACTACAGGTAAAAAGGGTATTGAAAGGTAGTCGATCAGATGAGAATAGCTATTGCCTGCGATCATAGAGGTTATGAAGCCAAGGAACTTATCAAGAATATACTGCAACGAGCCGGCCACGAAGTGACCGATTTTGGTACGAATGAGTCGAAGAGTTGCGATTATCCGGACTATGCGATACCAGCGGCACTGTCGGTGTCGAATGGGCAGGCAGATCGCGGGATACTCGTGTGCGGCAGCGGTGTTGGCATGTCGATTACGGCTAATAAGATTCATGGTATCCGAGCGGCCCTGTGCCATGATGAGCTTACTGCCCAGATGTCTCGTAAACACAATAACGCCAATATGTTATGTCTTCCGGCCATGCTGGTTAACGACCCCCTTATCGCTCGTATTGTGGAGTTGTGGCTGGCGACGGAATTCGAGGGCGGCAGACATGAGCGAAGGGTAGAAAAGATGATGTCGGCAGAGAAATGCTGTTTGCAGAGGGATAACAACAAAAAATAACCAGAGGTAACTTGAAGGTATAGGAATTTGTATTTAACTCACGCTTTCTCAATAAGTTAACACAACACCGTCGGCTTAACACAAGTCGGTCCAGCGGAAGCTGGTAACTGTGCGCAAGCGTCAAAATCAAAGATTTATCGCTTGAGGGAACCTCTACCCTGCATATTTCATAGGGGTATCGATTTTCACGACGGAGGGGGATTTTTCTCGAATGGGGCGGGAAAATGCCGGATTCGGCACAGTCGGCGTACACTCCCCCCTACCCCCCAGAGGCTAACCGGGATTTTCATCGCCTCACCCCGACGCCTTCGATAAGTCCGAATTGGGCTGGATTCCGAAGGGGTGGGAGGTTGTTCCGCTGACAGATGCAATTGATTTCAATCCCCGCGTGCGCCTTGCCAAGGGCGAGACAATAAAATTCGTTGATATGAAGACCGTGCAGACCAGCGGTGTGGAGGAGCAACGTTACGGATCACGCGCGGCTATAAGCCGTCGCGTGCATTCGGCTTGTTGGGCATAGTCTTCTGATTTCGCTATTCTCCCGTTCTCTTGTTTCCGGCCGGAGCGGAGCCGATCCGCCGGGCCCGGATCGAGGCGCCGCCGTTGCGGGTAAACTTCTCGACCGCACCCACATTCCCCTCGACGACCCAGTAGTTGATATCGGCAATGCCTAAATTCTTCGGGTCGTTAATATCACTGACGAGCGCCTGCCAAGCGTTCTGGGCATCCGTTTGTCCCGGCCCCGGTTGTTCTGTGTCCATCTGTTCGATCGAAAACCCGTGCCTGCCCGAGACGGTGATGTGATGGGTGTTGCGGTATGCGCCCACCCGAGCGAAGCGGGAGGCATGATGGGCGAAAACAAATTCCAAGCCGTTGATGTTGGAGGCCACCACGATGTTGTCCCCATCGGTGTGCTCGTTGACTTGGATGGCGGTATGATATCCGGTCACGACCACGTTCCGCAGGATGGTTGACGCGGCATTATTGCACGCCGGAGTGGTCAGGCCGCTGGTGCCGTGGGTTGGTTTGGAGGCTTGCACGTTGTAAACGCCGGTGTTGATGAACACGTTCTCTAATTTGCATTGAAGGGCGTACTGGAGGTCGATACCACCAATGTTTGGATCGTCATAAGTCCGGACCTCCAAATTTTTGACGACCACATTGACCGCTGAGAATCCTCCGTATAGCGATTCGGGTGAAGAACTGGCGGAGATGACCGCGGGGCCTGATTTGGACAGACTCTTAATGATCGTGCCGTTGTTCTGCAACGGGAATGATCCAATGGTCCCGAAAACGGGTGTTGGTTCCCGTTCACCCGTGATTTCCACGGTAATCCAACTCGGTATAGGTTTCGAAACTGCGGGGATCAATATCCGTCCGCGATATACGCCGGTCGGCAGGTACATCCGCTCGCCTCCGGCCTCGATCACCGCCTTCAGGCATGCCGAAAACGCTTCGGTGTTGTCCGTCTTGTCGTCGCCCACAGCCCCGTAGTTGAGAACATTGAATACCCGTGATTCCACGGTTCCCGCACGTGAGTTTATTTTCTCCTCTCCATTTGCTTGAACGGTTCCATTTGCCACAAGCCAGCCAAGTATTGCCATCAAAACTACCGTTGCCCTCATACAGCATCCTTTCTTGCAGCCTAACAATGGTTATATGGTTTCTTGATAACACCTTTGGGCCGCGACATCGCGGCATAAGACCCCGGCGGCCATTCTCGCATAAAGCCTGTATTCACAATGCGTCAGGCGATCCTGAGTTCGCGTTGCAGGGGGATATATGGTTTCTGTATAAGACATCTTCGTTTCTCGTTTACAAATCATCCACTGGACTCTTGACCCTCAGCGAGAATAGCTTCAAAGGCCGCAAAATCCGCCGTTTAACGTTATGCGTTTTCGCCTGCCCATAACGGGAAGATAACTGGAATACCGGAAATGCCAATCAAAAAATGTTGAATTTTCTAAAATAATTCTCAAAAATTTTTTGTTGGCGAACCTGGGCTAAAAATATTGAGGTGCAAGTTAGATACAAATTTTTATGCGCTAAATTTATGGTTATATGTACTCGACCGTTGCGGGAGGCTTTGGCGTTAAGTCATAAAGGCATCTATTGACGTCTTTAATCTGAATGATTCGCTCACAAATTTTGTTCAATTTCGGCCATGGCAATTCGGTTGGCGTTGCTGTCCTGGCATCAAGGCTTTCGATGCACCGGACCACGATGATTTGTCCAAATTCTCTCTTGCCGTGACGAATTCCGGTCGCCCGGTCGTTTAGCAGTACCGCAAGATATTGGAACGCGCCAGTGTCGGCTAATTCTTCTTCGACAATTTCGGTTGCCTTTCGCAGGGTTTTCAATTTTTCTTCGGTTACTTCACCTACAATGCGTGTCGCTAATGCCGGTCCGGGGAATGGGATTCGCTGAGTGATTTCCACGGGCAGAGCAAGCACCTTTGCCACCTGTCGAACGCCATCTTTTCGCAAGGTTTTGAGCGGTTCGAGTACGGTATAGCCGTAGGCTTCCTGTGGATCGATGCCCAGTTGTGCCAGGATATTATGCTGTCGCTTGATGCCGGCTACCGTTTCCTCGATGTCGGTCAAAATGGTTCCATGAAACAAAAACTTTGCGCCGGTTTTCCTGACCAGTCGGGCGAAGACTTTCGAGTAAAATGTGTTTGTTACCGCTTGACGTTTTTCTTCGGGATTTGTCAGCCCTTTCAGCGCATCTAGGAATTCCGCTTTTGCGTCAATAATTTCAACCGGAATCCCCATGTCGGCAAACGTTTTCACAACCCATTGCGGCTCACCCTCTCGCATCAGTCCACTATCGACAAAACAGGTTTTGAGCTTATCGCCCAACGCTCGGTGTGCCAATGTCGTCACCACGGAACTGTCCACTCCTCCGCTCAGCGCATTGATTGCCACCGAATCCCCTACGGTTTTCTTCAGTTCGTCACTCTGCGACTCTACAAATGCTTCATAATCCATCTGCAATTCCTTATCTGAGATTGTTTCGATTGTCCATATTACGGCCTGAAATTTATCATCTCAAGCAATAATATGCAAGCAATTATATATTGTGGAATGAGCGCTAAGAGAGATTTCTCCGTTTGGGTCGAGATGACGGTAACGACGAGAAATTTTTGTGTGAAAGGTCAGGTTCTAAGGTATATACCAAGGCGCCTGCCACAGCCAGTAATCCGCCAAGACGGTCAAGTCAGATACGTCGATCAGGTCGTCGGCGGGCTGGGAGATGTCGTATTTGGGGTCAGCCGGTGAACTCAACCATGCCGCGGCCAGTTCGGCAAAGTCAGTCAGGTTCACGTTGCCACTTTCATCGAAATCGGCGGGATTAGAACCTGTCTCATCGGCGCCCATATCAACTGTGCCTAAATGGACGCGCGAGTCGCCATCAATGTCAACCTGACCGGTATAATCCCCGGCCGGGTCGCCGGTATTGATACATGGCGAATCCCAATGGAGATGATAGTCATCAGCAGGGGCATCTGCAAACAAGGGGTCGGCATCGATATTATCGTTACCTAACCCTGACCAGCCGTTCTGGATGTTACTGTAATTTACGACCGGTGCGCCACTAACCACAGATATTTCATCAGGCGTGTCATTCCAAAGGATGCAATTGGTCAGGGTCGGGCTGCTGTCGTACTCGGTGTAGATCGCACCACCTGAACCGCCGGCTTGATTGTCGGTTATGGTGCAGTTTTCGATTGCAGGGTTACTTTGATTCAGGCATGCGATAGCTGCGCCATCCTGAGCAGTATTGCTACAGATGATAGAACCTTTGAGTATCGGACTACTTTTCCAGCACATTATGGCACCACCGACAATGTCGGACGTATTGCCGGTGATGAGACAATTGACAATCTCAGGGTCGCTGTTACCACAGTAGATTCCACCGCCACCGATGTCGGTGGCATCGCAATCGGCAATAACGCAATTTTTGATCGTCGGACTGCTGTAATTGTCACAACAAATTGCCGCTCCCGCGAGGGCTACGCCATTAATGATTTTGAAGCCTTCCAGAATCGAATTGGAGCTTTCGCCGGTATGGAAGTAAAATCCGCGGTGCATTTGCGGTTTGCTGGCCTGGCAGTTGATAATACAATTGGTCGGGCCGTTGACGCTTTTTACGGTTATGGCCTTGCCGAGGAAATCGATGTCGCGGTTTCCATCGCCCGTATAAGTGTCGTCGGCCACCAGAATTACATCACCATTGACGGCAATATCGATTGCATCCTGAATGGTGACAATCGGATCTGGCAGATGGCCCGGATCGGGTACATAGTATGTGTCGGCCCATGCGGGGGGCGCAGCCATCAGAAACAATGCAACAAGAACAATTCCAAATACGAAGTGATTATAATTCCGCTGGTTATCCATTTTCCCTTTTCTCCTATGTAACAGGTTTCATCTCAGGACGCCTCCAGTACACCTATACACCCATGTGGTGACACATCCCTGGAAGAACACCTATTTTACCATAATACGGGTGTATATACAAGTTTTTTTTGTTGCTATTTTGGAATAATGTCAATTGAGATTGGGAAGTTTGCCCCGCATGAGTACACGATCCCTAACACCTTTGCATGCAAGCACTTAGGTGATTGGCAATTTCTGTATGGCGCAGGGATTAAAGTGAATTGGTGTAAATTTTAGGTCCGATAATGTCAGTATAAAAGCTATCGGACCTTTTGGTTTTTATGGGTGGTTTGGAATGGTTTTTATTTGGGGATGGCCGACTTAAGAAACTCCCAGCCGAACAACTCCACAACGATAACAGCAGCCAGCAGCAGAATGAGCAATAAAATAACGATTTTTTTCAGGCTCGATTCTTTGCGTGCAGCGTTGTCAACTTTAATCGGTTGATTCGGCAAAGTCGCGGTTTTGGCTGGCGCCGGGGTTTGCTGGGGTTTTCCGTTTCGTGAGTCGTTAATAGTTTTTTGGGCCCAGTCGATAAATTCTTTATCCAGTTCATAAGGTATGCTGCTGGTCAGCGGTATCGCCTCCAAGGATGCTTTGAGACAATAAAGCTCCGAGGTTGTCGGTTCACCCACAATTATGTCCATCCATGTTTCGTTGAGCGGTATCAGAAAAAGGGTTGTGGCGGCGGGATCAAGTCGTTTTAACAGAACATCTGTCCATAAAAGGAAGCTGTCAGTGTTTGAATCGGCACAGGCAGGAACGCGTAGTTGGACAGGACGAGGATGTGAAGTTTTTCCGGCACCGGTGCGCTCGGAGTTACCGTTGTGATATGCGGTCATTTCCCGCTCGATATAATAAAGGATACGATGCAGGCCGGTATAATCATGTCCCATTTCCGGTCTATCCGCCAGTTTAGCAAGCGATTCGAAGGCAACAGAAGGATCTGTTTGTGAAGACCGTGATCCGGCAAGGCGATGAGTAAGTTCCTTTTGGGAATTTTCGATGATGTTGCGTACGTCCGAGGGGGAAGTGGTCGCAATACATTGTTTTTCTATTTTTGCCAGGCAAGGCAGGACTTCCTCGATGATACATTTCAGCGGCACATTAGAGCACTGAGCGCACACTACCATCGGATACTTAGTCCGCCCTTTGCCATCGCTGGAAGACCACATTCTGCCCACCACCACATCGTCAGGGTCGGACCAGACGAACAAATGGCTGTATTCTTCGAGTCGCTGAGTTTCCGTGAGCTGCTCCCAATTGCCGGCTTGTATATTGCTTTCGATGCCCTGGAAATAAAGGATGCGTTTGACGGCAATAAGACAGGCTGTGTCAATACCGATATCCTCGATGTGATCGTCCCATCCGGGATGCTTTCCAAAGGTTCCCAGGTGCACCCTTTGGGCACGGTTTAAGTCCTCCTTTTCCCGTCCGAATTGTTTGAAGATATTTTTAAGCATTTGATTTCCAATACTAAGGGAACGTGGCAAAAGCCTACCATACAACAGTTAATTGCTGACATCGGGCCATTCGGAGATTGCCGGCAGGCCGAATTCGAATTCGAGTTGTATCCAGATCAAGCGGTCTTTTCCCAAGTCATCCTGGAAAACTATTTCGACGTTCCATTTTTTCCCTTCTTCCAATCGTTCGCCCTCGTGCCATTTCGGATTACCTTTCACATCGCGTAGCTGCCCGCCATGTAGCAAACCGATACATGCCCACAAGCTGTCTAAGGTCAACTCACAGTCCGGAGCCTGGGAATCCGAATGGGTATAAAAACGAAGGGCAATCCGCTCGCCGGGATACTTGATCTCTCCGAGCAATTCATTATCAGCCTGATCTGTTCTGATTTTTCCTTTTTGGGTGTCTCCCTGCGCAAGAGCCATAACTCTCCATATCAGCGCTACACGGTCCTTTTCGTATTCATGCCCCTGTGCTTTCAAGAGCCGTTGCTGCTCCTGTGCTCCTAAAATAAGCACCCGACAGCTAAACGGATACTTTTGAGGCAGGGCATCCATAACACCATTGAGTTTTGTGAGCCATAGATTTTTTTCCGGATCGATCTCCTGCAGTTTTTCCAAAAGGCTGTTAACCTGTTTTATATTTGTTTTCTCAAACGGAGGAATAACAACTTTCTTCAAAACGTCGCGTACCTCATCTATTTCTTTCATGGTCAATTCTTTGCCGGCGGCCTGTGGTCGTGCCAATGGGAATCTGCTGTACTGCTGTTCCAGGATTTGCGAGTTTTCCGCTTTTGTTTTTATGAAATCCTTAACAAGCAATTCCAAAGCATGATGAGAGGTATCGGCCCAATATTTGTCAACGTTTATCTCGTCCTCATCTTCAAAGAAGGGGAAATACTTATCCATAAAGCCCGGAAGGGACATTTTTGATTTATCGGTCAGCAATTTTTGTAACGGAGCAGGGTCTTCTCCCAACATAATCCAGTTGTCGATTATGTCGCTCCAAATTCGTTTGCTGCTGGTTTTTCCCAGCGAGTCCATAGAGATTTGTACGGCGGCGCGGGCTTTGTCGAATTCATCGTGCTTGTCTTTTTCCAGAGCATTTTTTATTTCCGGGATCAGAGCTTTATCAAGTTTTTCATATAAATCCAAGAGGCCCGAGCATGTTCGCGTTACCCGCAGATCTGCGATGTTTTTGTAAAACTCGTCCCAACTATTTCCGGTGATTTTCCGGTCGTCAAAAACCGTCTCGGTCCAATAGATGAAATAGTCGGAGGCGTATTCGTTAAAGGCGCTCTGGGAGCGTTGATACATGCCCAGAAGCTCGTCCCGGCCTACCAATTCGAGTTTTTTGTCCGCCGGATCTGCCTGGCGGTCAAGCAGACAATTCTGCAAGATTTCCCAGCCACCCATTACCGCTTTTGCCGCCTGTGGATGATACCTGGTTTCAAATTCTCCGCTCTGCATGGCGGTCATATCGATTCTGGGACGTCTTATCGGGGCTAAATCTTTGGCTTTGTCCTCAACCAATAATTCTATTTGCTCAACGGTGGTCGGCGCTTTGTTTGACAGGACATTTTTTAACAGGTTATGCATGCGTTTTTGCCTGGCCAATTGCAGTATAATTTTGGAAACATCCGAGGCGCCACCATAAAGTTTGTGATCCACATCCAGAACTTTACCGATCTGGGAACGAACAGCTTCAATGTCACTTTCTATTTTTTTGACCGATTCAGGAAGTTCGCTCATTGGCCGCAGAGGGTCATCCGCTTTGAGCTGGTCATTTGCGCCTGAATAGGCATAGTATCGATCCTCGTAAAAATACCGCTGATCTTTTCCAATCGTCAGGAAGTCGGCGTGAATTTCGTCAAGCAGTTGTTTGTCCTTTGCGGCTAATTTGCCAATCTCCTTTTCGCGTTCTTTCCTGGCTTTACCGAGTTGATACTGGATTTGGCCAAGAATATTTTCCGGTTCGGATGTTTGTGGAATGGGGATGTTTTCGGTAGCGAGTTGCAGGTCAGAGTCGATTTGTTTTATGGCCGAGTCCAACAGGCTGCTTTTTTCGGTTTCGCGTGGTCGAATTTCATTTAGTAGCGGTTCGTAATCAGTTCCGATTTGCACTATGGCCGACTTAACGGCGTCGCTATAAGCTTGAGCGAGGGTGGCATTTCCGAGTACGTCTTTAGTGGCGGCGTCGATTTGTGTCTTGACCTTGACGAGTTGTTGCAATAAAGCGTCCCACGCATTTTCGCCCTGCTCGATCTGAGAATAAGTTGTCAGGTTTTCTGAATCGCGTATGAGTGCACGGCCAAGCTTTATTATTTCCTCTTCCAAAGAACGGAAAGTCACCAGTTTTTCCACCAGGGAGAGGGTTTTACCCAAATGAGATTTATCTGTTTGGCCGGTACCGTAACTTTTGACAAAACATTCTACTCCTTTATTGATGGGTTCGTTCCGCTCCAATGTACTTCCGCCGGAAAGCGAAGCAAATTCATCCTTTTTAAGATTCGCATAGACTGAATTCAAAATGTTTTGCAACAAGTCGCTGTGCTGTGTCCATTTTTGGTAATTTTTTTCGTATTTATCCGGTTCCTCACCGCGATACAGAACGTAATCGGCAAGGGCATCCAGGCTTTGGAATTTTTCAGTTTCATTGAAAGATCGGCCTTCATAGGCCAGTGCCTCGGTTCGCAAAAGTTGAACCAAGGCGTCCGGCGCCAAGGACACGTCCGACCACGGGGTCGATTCCTGACTTTTCATTTTTTCCCTGGTGTAATCTAAAAGAGGCCACAGGACGCTGTGCTCGAAAAGAACGCGTTGAGCCTTTTGCCGCTGTCGATTGATATCACTTCCCAAGGTTGCGGTCAGACGAAAGATCCAAGGAACGTGAATCGCTTTCCGAACCGATTTATTGATTTGGTCGTGGAATTGGCACGTGTTAATGGGTTCACCGTCCACTTTGATTTCCGCAATTCCCTCGTCAGGAAACTGGACAGAGGCGTTACCGCCATATTCATATTTTGTACTTCCAAGGTATTCCGGATATACGATTGGTTTCCAGTACTTGTGCCCGGCCAATCCGTCCGCCCAGTTTGATTTGTACGCAGCGGTGAGCCAAACATCGCGATGAACGCCAATGCTTTTCTTGAGGCTGTTTCCTCCAAGCCACGTAAAAAACAAGAGCAGAATCGCGCCGGCCAAGCCGGCCAGAGTAACGGACATTCTCCGCCGAGTGTGTTGTTTTTTTGCATTAGTGGCGTTGGTTACCAGACCCCTCTCCTTGAAGACCTTTTCCATGAACAGATCTCTGAGGAAATAGGCCCGATCCTGCTCCCAGACGCGACCTTCTGGCAGGGACTCGACAGGAACCCCCAGGGCTTCAGCCAGGTCGGCATCCAGAGCCGAGCCTTCTCGCAATGAAGAGGTGAAATATATTCCTCGCAGGAAAAGCGGTTTTCCGGACCATTGGCTTCCTACACTAAAAATCAATTCCAGGTATCGCTGCAGACGAGGCGATATTTTAGCCAGGCTTTGTGGGAAGTCATAAAGCGCGTCAAGTTCTTCGATTCGCCGCAGTTGGGTATTCTTGGGTGTTGGATCCTGTAACAATCCCAATCGCCGGCGACAGAGCCTTTTCTGTATAGTTATGAGGTGCTGATCAATAAGGTCCGGGTTGAATGGTTCGTCAAGCGGAGCGGGGTTGGACCATCCCATTATCTGGTGTTGCAGTTTTGGATCGTCGAGGTTTTCAAAAAATTCCCGGAACCCGTTGATCAGGTCGCTCTTGGCCACTACTACAAAAACAGGGAAGCGTACATCCAAAGTCCGCTGAATCATGTCGAACTGCTGTGCGATTTGTGAGGCTTTTTTCTCGATTTCGTCGGCGGTGTCCTTGATAAGGCTGTCGGCGGGGATGACCAGAAACATTCCGTTAATCGGGCAGTTTGGCCGATTGGTCTTGAGTAGTTTGAGAAATTCTTTCCACTCACTGGAGGCCCCGGCGAGCACATCTTCAAACATCAATCGACCGGCTGTATCGAGAATAACGGCGTGGTCTGTAAACCACCAGTTCATGTTGACGGTTCCTCCGACTCCCTGATAGGCATCCTGCAGTCCTGGCGGAAACCCTACGTTACAATGGCGAATGGCCTCGGTTTTACCAGAACCTGGTTCACCAACAAACATATACCAGGGAAGGCTATAAAGGTCTTTACCGGATGTTCGGAAAGTTTGTATGCCATTTTCAAATTTTTTCCTTAAGTCTTCCAGTCTCGCCAGGTCTTCGGCTTTTTTGATTCCCTGCGGCCTGGCGCCGCTGGTTCCATCGATTTCACCTTCCATGGATTTGGCCTTGCGTTTGCGTAGTTTTTTGAGCAAGGCGCGGTATGCCAGCAGCAACAGAGCCAACATCACCAAACCAATGAAGACGACCCACAGTAAACGCGGGTTGATAAAATAAGCTACACTCATCAATCCGCCGCCACCGGCAAGTATAACACCTATCTTGAGCGGCATCGGCATATTAATAAACGAAGGTAGTGACATTATGTATGCTCCCGGTTTATTCGCTTTCTGACGGCGAACCTGATTGCACGGTTGTAAGCGAACTGTGATAGTTAACGATTTTATCGAGCGATTCAGCCAGTTCGTCCGAATACCATTTGAACAAGAAAATGTTCGTAACCAATAAGACTATAATCAAACCGATAAAAGTTATGCCAATTCCTACGAGTTTTTTGCTGGGAGGCTCTACCAGGTCCCTGGTATCGATATTTTCGTAGGCTTCCGGACAGATTCGAGATGCCTCATCAACATCCATCATGTTACCAATGCGTGCAGAGCATTTTAACATCAGCCTTTGCAAGATTTCCTGCTGACCGGCATAAATTCCGTCAAATCCCAGCCCGATACAGGTGTAGAATATGGTGAGTCTTTCAGTAGCCGGCTTGCTTTGATCGATAAGAGTCTCGTCGAGCAGATCGAAAAAGCGTTCGTCGCCGGCCAATTCTCCCAGTTCCGAAGCCATTTCAACCCAATCCTGAGCGAAGCTAAGTTTGCTGTCCTTGACCATTAGATCAACAAAGAATACCAAAGGTAAATATATTTTTTCGTATTGATCAGTCAGTCCTGGGTCCGATGAGGCTTTGGTTTTCATTTCTTCAAATATGCCTTTGATCTCGGCGCGTACCTGGCCCATTTCATAGGTTCGGCCTTTCCGGGCGGATCGGTTTAAGCGGCAAACATATTGAAGCAGAGGCTCACATAATTCAAGTAAAGTCATAATCAGCACCTCAATTATCGCGTGAAGGCATCTGGTCTATACCCAATGGGTATGATAATTCCCGGCAGGTCCAATTATAAAGGTCTGCTATGGAACGGTCATATACAAGGTAATTTCAAAGTCGGCGGATTCGATTTCAGGCCAGCGAACAGCCAGGATTTTTTCCTGTTGAACCCGCTCCCACATACGAGCACTTTCCTCGCGGTTGAGCCGAAAATAATGAAGGCCCACATGCGAAGGAAGTTCCATTGGTGGATGTCGCTCCTCAGAAAGTTTTACTCCAAAGACTCTGCGTTCTACAAGGCTCTCAGGCATAAGCTTAAATTTATTGCCGTCTTCGATCAATTCCGCGAGGATTCGCGGATCTTCCCTGGTTTTGATGCCAAGGAAATACTCATTAGGAAGCGAAAGAGCCTCATCGGTAAGCGTAGCCAGCAGGATTTTGCGTTCCTGATTCAAAGTAAATGGGATTTTGAGGAACTTAGCTACAACGGCCCCTTTCAATAGCGAACGTATCTTCATGCCAAGCTCGTTAAAAGAGATCGCGGGATTATCGTGATCGTAATGTGCAACTTCAAATTCACCGCGATCAGGATGCAGAGCCGCCAATTCAGCCAAGAGTTCGCGGAAATGGAGATACAATTCGGCCGGTGCAATGGTCGGGATCTGCAAAAAGTGCGTCAGGCGTGCACTAAAGCGACTCAGCGTCATCAATCGATGCATCTGCTCAAACTGTACTCCACGCATCGTATCAATACTAAAACCGCCACGTGTCAGTTGAATTACCAATTCTTTGCGACTGGCTTCAACCTGATTGATCAGGTCCCTGGCCATATCGCGCAAGATAGGCGAACCGCTTACAGCGAAACAGGGAGGTATGAACGAGGTGTCCTGCCGAGGCATACCAACCGCTTCCCCCGTAGCCGGTGCAATTCTCAACAAGGGCAAGACTTCCATATCGGAGCGGTCGTCTCCGTCGAGCAAAAGCCTGGCATTTATGTGACGAATGAGAATAGTCTGAGGACTTTCACCGCTATTTTCGTCGGTTCGTTCGATTTCGACAATTCGATACATCTGCTTGGCCCGGAAATCGTCTCCACTGTCACGATCAAGCGTATTGCCTCGTGAAGCGTACCATAACGGTACTCCAATGCTGACGGTAAAAGGTCCCCTGGCTGTTCCAAATGCCTCCTTTATATCAAGCGAGGGAAGATGTGCGTTTTCCGGTACGCTCACGATCAACCCGCTGGGCATTATTATCCGCAACCGATCGAAACTGACCCGCATGTTTTCCAGTTGGTCGTCTGATATCCTGGCCTCGATCAGGCCATAAGGGTAAGCCCCGGCCAAACGTCGTTCGGTTATAAACTGATCGTGAATACTCCGCTGCATCAACTGCAGATGATGCGGTCGAAGAAACAAGCCCTCGTGCCAATGAACCTGTCCAAAACCGGCCATAAATCAATCTCCTCGATCAGTTTCAAGTGGTAGTTGTTCAAACATTAGGATACCTGCTTCATCGACCGAGACCTTTCATCAAAGATTCGGCATACTTCGTAATCTGATCCATAATTTCGTTTTCACTCGATGCGTCATTAAGTGAGTTAGCCAATTCGATGTACTTCCGCCAGTATTTTACCTCACGTGCTTCCCATATTTTCGTTCCTCCCTCCATATCAACCATTGATGAAACCTGAGAAGGGGAGAACTTCGACATATAATATCTGGTAAACTGGTTTCCTGCCTGACCAAAAGCTGAGACAATTCCGGCTGTGAGACAACGGAGTTTTTCGAGCATGGCCTGACATTCGGATAAATCTTTCTTCTGACTGATAGCACTAAGCATAGCCTCCTTAAGATCACCGGTAAAACGAATTGATGACCGCGGTGAGACTTTTCGCCACGTACTCCATATTAAAGGGTCGAGTTTTGTGACAAAATCAAACATCATGGCTACGAGTTGTGCAATATGGTCCGAGGTAATCTCAGTCTCGTCTGACAGAGACATTATTTTCTGCAGTTGTTTCGAGCATGATTGCGGCCAATCGCGGCCAATGTCCGGCATCAAGCCTGATTTCCTCAGTTTCTCGACAAGCAATTGTTTTTTTGCTTCAGTAAGCGAGGAGACAACACCAGCCAATTTTCCCACAAGGAACTCCGGATCGTTTAGCTGATTTTCGGATGTCGCTGTGTGCTCAACGGCTGCCGCGGCGTGTGGTCCGCCGGCGAGAGTTTTTTCCCAACATGGGAACCTGTCCCTCAACTCCTCTAGAAATGCCTGACGCTGCTCAGGAACGATTTTTGCCAAGGCTCGTTCAATTTCTTCGTTAAGTTGCTCCCTTCGGACCTGATCGGGCTCCTCGGCAAGATCCACCTGAATCATGTGAAGCCGATTTGCCGTTGCGATAACGTCTTTCAATTTATGTGGTAAATAAGCAGCCAAAATACTCAACTCCCGTTCTTATATAAAGTTAACTTCCCTCTCATAAGAACCTGCAAGGGGAGATTATACGACCTATCGGCCACGATCTCAAGTCTTATTTGAGACCAATCTGCACTGGCAAGTCTATTTGATCGGGACTGCTGGAATTCTGTTCAAAACGCGCATCCACTGCCATAACATCTTTGGCGACAAGGACTTATACAAAAATCAGCTCTCGGTAGGACCAAATAAGTTGGACCGATAAGACCGGCCGGTTACCGCATTTTTCCGGTCTGTTGCCGACAAAATGTTATTTTTATATTATCTTTATTTACAAGTAGTTACAGCTATTTGTCTTTAAAAACCGGGGAAAAACAGCCTGACTGATTTGCCTCACGCCGTTTTATATTTTAGGTTTTAGACAGTATAGTAGAGTACGTATGCGATTATGTAAAATTATGACAATTAGAAGGAGGTAGCCACTATGGTTATACGCAAAAGAACTTACGTCAAATTGTTATTAGTCGGTGTTTGTCTAACAGCGTGGTTGTTCGTTGTCGGCTGTTCGAGTTCATCATTGTTAGTCCCGGCATCCGGTCAACCGGAAATGTTTTCAGTTGCACATTCTCCAAACTTGTCTCTGGCCGCTGGTGATGCCCTGGGAACAATGATCGTCGCCAACCATCCGGTTATGCTGGCCAAACAAAAAAGCGATATTCGGCTGGCTGTCAATAATCGGCCATCCAATTATTGAGGACGTGTAAATAAACAATTACAAGTTGTAAGAGACTAAATCTGACGCTGACGTCAAGTCCAAGCAAATTCGTCAATTTGTGAGGTACGATTGCCCCAAGAGGCGTCTTAGTTTCATGTTGAGTTTCTCTCTCGGCGAGGTAAACGCCAATCGGAAACCAACATCCGAATATATTTCATCGTGTTTTTCTGCTTCGTACGGTTCGTCCGGTTTAACGATCGATGGTGACAAGGCAGAAGCGCCGATCACGTAAACATTAGGATTGTTATTAAGAAAATCCCGCACTTTTTCGGTATTAAAATCGGTTATTTCCGTCATTTTGTCCAGGTCGGCATATCCTTCGTAAACAAATTCAGCCACATTTCCAACCAAATGATGAAAATTGTAGGTTCTTTTTGTGTCAGCTCCCTGGTTAACCTCTTCAAACCACAACACCCCATCATCTCCTTTCACCGCAGACTCAGCATCTCCGGCGGTGTGTTGTGTATCTCGTTTGAATACCCCTGAATCGGGCCAGGGAAGTAGATTATAGCCGGGATACATTTTATCTTTCCAAATTTTGCTGATACCGGCGAGATGCTGCTTATATTGATCCCAGGTTTGGTCCCGCCGATTCCAACTGTCATCCGGGAAGTCTTTGACCGTTTTGTACGCCGCCTGCCAATCGGCCACCGTCGGCAGCCGGCAGCCTGTCAATTGCGCAAAATAAAGGGCGGCCTCCACTGAGATGTTCTGCATAGGGTGGGCGGGACAGGGTTCCTGCACCTCCATTTTTTCGGGGTAGAGACCTTCCTTTGTGATATTGCCCATTTCAATCTGCTGGGCTGATAAGCTACCCCGCTTAACCATCTGATGATCGAAATTATTCAGCCAACTCGAATTTTTGACAATCTTCGTTCTGCTCCTGGACCAGTTCCACACCCAGGGACGCTCCTTCATTTTCCCTTCTACTCTCTCTGGAAGCAGTTTTTTAACCTCAGTCCATTTGTTTTCGGCATCAATCACATCGACAAGCAAACCAAGAGAGACTTCCGTGGTACAAAGATAACAAGTGTCGTTTACATTCACAAAAGTAAGGTTATAGTCTTTCCATGTGTACTCAACACGCTCGCTGTCGTCGGAAACTTTCGCCTGCCAATTCCTGCCATTTTTCATCGGACCGGCCTTTTTCAATGCTTCGGCCAGATCGTCTTTACTTTCTTCCTCCAGCAAGGCACGCAAATCGACAAGAAAATCCTGTACCGCTTGTGGCTTTTCCACCCCTTTATATAATTCTTCCACTTGTTGATCTACGCTTTTAATTTCTTCCAGGGCGGCCTGTTCGTCCAGTTTTTTCATAGATCGGTCATAAATCATTATGTTAAATCGGCTTTTTGTGCTCAGCTTACTGTTGTCTTCAACGAATTCGTCTTTCAGGGCAACCGTTTCTCCGATCAATTTTTCACGTTCGCTTTGATCTTTCGAGCATATCTTATCAAAACATTTCTGCCAGCGACGCAGTCCTTCATCCTGAAGCTCCCGGGAAAAAGCCTGCTTCCGGGCGGCATTGTCCATTTTTTCCATGATCAACTTACGCAATGCTTTGCGCAAGTCGAGTGCGAGCTTCAAATCGTTCGGATGAGCGGGCCAATCGGTAATTTCGCCCAGTTTTCGCCAAACAGCTACTATTTGTTCCGGATAAGCAAGGGGATCGCTTGCGCCTGCGATGTTCCCGGCAAGGTCGGCTATTCTTTGGCCGTCCATTTCGGATGCTATTTTCCTGAGTTGTTCTATTCTGTTTACGATAAGAGTGACTTCGGTTTTTGATTCCTTAAAGGCGTCTCGGTTCGTCCATTTGTTATATATGTCACTAATAGTTCCCTGACGGTCGGGTGGGAGTTCATCAAGCTGATATCCCAGGTTGAGCCAATCCTCAATATCAGAAAAATCCACCGCTAATTGGCCCGCGTCCTGGCGCCATTGTTTATATTTTTCACTGAGTTGTGTCCATTGGGCGCTCTTCATAAAATCTTCCACCGATGTGCCGGGGGCACCGTCAACCCAGGAAATCTGCCTTAAAGCATTGCCCAGAACATCCTCCCTTTTAACAGCTAAAGATTTTTTTATAGGGTTATACCATTCTTTGCGCGAAACACTCTGCGGCACGTCTGGGAACTCCCCCGGCAGATTGTTTTCATCGTCGAGTGATTTGAGGAACAATTCGAGCGTATCCATTTTGCCCCGTTTTTGCAGATACAATTTCCAATTATCCGCAGCCATTTGCTGGACAGTGACATTACTAATCAGATAGTCCCGGCGCTCGATCCATTCTGTATTAATTACTTTCGAGGAAGTTTTTACAACATGTTCTCTTATTCGCGTAAGCCACTGTTCCGGTGATTCCAGTTCTTTTTGGACGTCCAGTTTAAAACCCTGCAGTCCATTATCATAGTCCTTAACCAACTTATCGAGGGTATCTTTATTTTTCTGGACCGCCGGCAGTTGCCACAACTGTTCAACCTTTTCATTCCAGGGTTTAGATTCATTGCGTAATTCTTCGGCGCGCTTGGGCTTAATCTGTAATAGCTGCCCGATCAACTGATCGATCTGCGTGATTCTTTTGTCCCAATCCTCACGCTGTCCTCGCGGGTCCGATTCCAATTTGACATAATTCTCAGCCTCCCGGAGCCATGCGAGAAATGTTTCGCCGGTAGCCGTTCCATCAAAATCGCGATGTATGTCACTTTCGGCCACAAACAGTTGCCGATCAATCTTATCAGCCCAGTCTCCCTCGATAAACGTTTTGAGTTTTTCAGCCAGTTCACTAATACGCACAAGATTTTCAAGATCATCGTTATTGCTGAACTGGGCATTGGAAAACGCGGGGAACAGGGCGAGAATCCTGTCGCCGGTCTGCTCGGCTGCCTGTGCAATTACAACCTGCAGCCGGGAGATTTGGGCCTTCTCGAATATTGTATCACGCCGTCGGCCCTGCTGGTTTAGTTCTTCAACCAACACGTTCTTGCGTGTTTCCACTTCTACCGACTGGTACCGGCGGGCAAGTATCTTGCGAATCTCCCTGTCTTCGTCTCTGTGCTGTTGGGTACTGGGCCACTGGGGTTCGCTGAGCATACCCAACCTGCGCCAGGCCGCGTAAACAGCCTCGTGGTTCTGCTGCGGGGCAAGTGCCAATTTTGCAAGGGTCTCCCGATCTTCCTGGCGATTTATGCCAGTTGCCTGTTCGATACGTTTAATGACAGGCGCAAGCTCCGCTTCAACCCCGGTATCTTTCAGCTTAATCAGGTTGTGTTCTTTCCACGCGCTATATAACTGTCCAACGGTCTTGTCATCTTCCTTTGGTTTGTCATCCAGCAAATAGAATAAGTCAAGACGCTCGTCAATATTGTTGAAATCAGCTATAAGAGCGTTCAACTCATGCCATTTCCGGTAATTTTCCGTCAGGTCGCGTATTTGGGCCAGGAATTGCGCATCCTGGAGATCGGGGTAAGAGTTGTCCAATTTTATTTTACCGACCACATCACGCAATATCCGCTGGTGCGCATCGTCGGCCAATTTGATAAGATTATTGATCCATGTCTTATCAGCAGGCGGCGTTACTGAAGCCGGTGGGAATTTGTCGTTCAACGCTATTAAGCCTTCTCTGACAGCTTCAACTTTTATTTTCAGAGACCAGAAGCTCGGATCAGGGCGTATATCTCTTTTAAAGGCCGAATAAACCTTTTGCCAAATATCATCTTTAAATACAGCAGGAATATCACTGCCAAGCCTGACTTCTTCCAGGAACTTATCGATACGTTCCTGAGAGGGTTTTATCGTGTTTAAGAGTTCCCTTAAAGAACCATCGGCCAGCAGAATCTCATCCTTGTTCTTAACAATGGCAGGTATCTTGTTTTTGTCTTCCAGTCCGGCGATCATCTTCCTGGCCTGGCCAAATTTTGTTTCGAAACCAGCACTATCAAAATCCGGCGGCATCTGGGCGACCGCACCTTCAATAACTTTTACTATCTCCGGCCATTCGTCGCGCGGATCAGATATAATTTCGTAATCTTCGACCTCTGTGAGCCAATCATTATAGGTCTGGCTTGTAGCTATCCCGGAAAACTTACGGTATGTATCACTATTATTTATGAAAAATGTTTTATTAATGTTCTTCCACCGGTCGCTTTCAAGATAGTTTAGTAACTTCACCGTCAATTGAGTTGCGTCCTGCAGCTTTTTGAGCTGGGCATCCGGCGACAGGCTTTGAATATCATTTTTTAAGCGTGCGACATAATCACCAGATTGATTGAGAATTGTCTCACCTTCCAGGTCGCTTGCGTATCGAGCGATCCGGTCCGGATACGAACCGAGCATGGCAAACTCAAGAACTATTCGTCGCCGCGTTTTTTGCTCGTCCATCTCCTGCAAAAGCGAATCCCTGCGTGCGGCATCTGAAACATTTGTGTTATAAAGGTCCTTTAGGACTTGGCGCATTTCATCATCGCGTTTAAGCTCATCTTCGGTATTAGGCCAGGGCGGGTTCGTAAGTTCACCTATCTTTCGCCAGGCGGCATAAATAATCTCAGGCTTCTGACCGGTCGCACCGGCCAAATTCAGCAGTTGCCGCCTATCAGTTTTTGTATATACATCGAGGAGTTCATTAACGCGTTTATTTGCCGATCCAAAAGCCTGCCCTACCTGAGAATTTTCAAACACGGCATGGCCGCTCCACTTGTCAAATAATTCCCTAACCGTTGTCGCCCCTTCTGACGGTCTGCCGTCAAGTTGATAAAACGTTTCAAGACGGTCGATAATAGTGCCATAATCCAGGATCAGGTTGCCGGCATCCTGATGCAACTGCCGATAGGCGAGGCAGAGTTTTCCCCATTTATCCGGGTCTTTAAGTCGGACTGTCTCGTCGTCCACTAACATATCGTCAATGGCCGCTTTAAGGGTAGTTTCCCTTTGTGCATTAATCATTTCTACAAGTGTGTCGTGCCAATTTTTGGCTAAATTCGTTTTTGGCTCGACCGCGAATTTTTTTGGCAATTCTTTATCATTATCAAGAAACCTGAAAAACTCCGAAAGCCGTTCGATTTTATCACGAAGCTCAATATATAACTTGGGGTCGCGTTCAAGATTTTGAAGTTTGACCTGGGCCAGGATTTCTTCTCGTCGATTCTCCCATTCCTTGTTTATTACGCCGGAGAGGAAAACCATTTGTTTAATTGCATAGAACCATTCGGTGGCGCTTTTGGATATGGTGGGTATCCAATTTCCATACTCCACGATTTTTTCCTGCAAATCGTCAAAGTTTCCGGCCTTACCAATCGCCAACAGTTTGGATTCTTTCTGCTCGTTATATTCCTGGGCAATCATACCTTCCATGCGTTTGGCATTAGCCCACAATTGCTCTACCTTACGAACTACCGCCGCCACCTTAAGAAACCTATCGACAGTGGAGATCAGTTCCTGGCAGGGCTGTGGAGAAGATTTTATGCTATCATTAAATGAAGAGATAAGTGAATCGAGCGTTTGACTATGTGAACTCCAGCCACGATCCTTGGCCTTGGCCCATTCCCTGGATATTTTTTCTATATCATCTACAAACGGACCCCTGATAACATTCTTAATCTGTTTTATCGCATTATAGGCTTCAAGAGCCTTTTTTGCCTGATCGGGGTCCAGTTTAGCGGAAGAATAATCAGCAAGTTCCGTCAGGGGATCATCTCGCCCCGATATTTTGCGTGGGTCCAGTTCGATTCCAGCGGTTTTCCGAGTGCCTATACATGCCAGAACCTCTTGTTTGAGAAGGGGGTTAATACTCCACCTGTCCCGAACAGCCTGGTCGTCCTGCAACCTCGCTATCCAATGGTAATAATCCAGGCACAAGCTGCTCCATTCTTCCTGTTGTATGGGCGGCGGCAGCGGCGTAGGCGTCATCCACTTAATTACCATTACCGCTGTTATGGCAAGTGCGAAGACGACAATCGCCGCCACAACGAGCAAACGTGACGACATAACTTTTGTGATGCGCAGTTCGGAAAGCTTTTGCTCGACATCCTCAAGCGTCAGAGATTCCGGCTCAAGATGTGGGGTAAGCAGGCGATTGCACAAAGCACGCCAGACCTGGCCCTGTTTGCCAAGGCGATTCCATTCAGGAGAATCGGAGACAGGCCAACCTCCTACGGAACTGAACGGCCGGTGTGTCACCAACTGGTAAATCAGCTCGCCGATCCCGTGAAAATCGGCAACCTGATCTCTCCTGGCATCAATACGTTTGGCAGGAAACGGGTCGGTTAATACGATTTTGAGTTTTTCAACGCCGCCTTCGCCGGCAATGAGCACATTGGCGGGCTTGAGGTTGCCGTGCGGCTGATCACAAAGGCGTTTTAACTCAAGCAGCGCCTTGACTACCGAATCAATTATGGTATGGAGAGCCGCACCGGAGAGTTTGACCCGCCCGTAAATCAATTGCTGGAGTGAACGCGGGAAATAGTCAGTGACATAGAAATCACCATCAGAGGTGGTGCCCATCTCATGTATTGGCGCCCAATATCCGGCGCTATGAGCAGCAAGCTTCTGTTGGATACCGGCGGCTTCCAGGAACAACTGGGATTCAGACTGCAAAGATGTTTCGTCGGAGGCTCCGGCGATGGGCTGGAAGACTTTGACGGCATATTTGTCCGCAGTATCTCCCCTGGTTGCCCGTGCGGAAAATACTGTTGAAAACCCACTACGGGAAATTTCACGAACAGTTTCATAACTGCCAAACGCTGTCATTTATTTCCTTTTCCGCTTATCAGCACCGGCAATACCAGCCGTCAAGGGCAAGCCCCAAAAACCAGCTTACTTGGCAAAGAACAGTAACAGGACAAATTTATCAAAAGCATTTAGGCAGGTTAAAGCAACCGATACCGCTGGACTCCAGACTGATTTTTGCCGTTCGTTGCATCCCGCGCCAGCACTTCAGCGGTATGATTAATCGCCTGGCATCGGCATTGCCGGGCTGGTCCTGATGTATTCCGGGAAGATCAGCAAGGACAAACAAATAATCATATTTTCGTTTTTTCCATGCTTTCCAAACCGGATCTTTGCCCAGGGTCAACTGTCGCGGCCCATTCTGGTCGAATCGCATCACATATAAATACCCATCTTTTTTGGCCTCGAGGCGAATTGGATTGTCCGGTTTCCAATAGTCGGTCATCGACATATTTTCCCAGAAAGAAAACTTTGATTTATTCACGCCGATGATGTTGACCTCTGCCGATTTATCGCCGATCCCTTCGGCGCTGACGACAATCTCGCGTCCAAGAATCGTACTACATCCACCGGTCGTCAAAACCATCGAGACCAAGATCAAGACCAGGCCACAACTCTTTTTCATCCTGTTCATAATTTTTAACTCCTTAAGTGTACCTCGATTATCTTATTAATTTCACGATTGAATTTGCAGTCCGTTACAACCAAGCTTCGTGTAAGTAGTACAAGGCTGTCCAAATCGGCCATTAATCGATCGAATACTTTGTGAATGCTTCCCGGAGTCGCGTCTCCGTAATTGCGGCATTCACTGTCACGGCCGATACCCGGAAACGTACGGACAATCATTGCCAAAGTAGCATACCACAGCTTCGCCGGGATGACCTCGAAGGCATCTTCGGGTAAGACTTGCTCATGGGTCAGGCGGTGCGGCCACAACAACTCACCCCACCGGGGGTCATTATCAAAAATATTTTTGATCCTCAAATCCAGACTTACAGAATTGTCATACTCGCTGTCGGCCTGCCGAGCCAAGCTAAGCATTTTATCCAGGACCACAGGCAGTGTGGCCTGGCCGTTAACCAGGAGTGTCCTGACCATCAAGACTCCAATGGAATACAGATCATAGGGGGAACTCAACAAAGGCACCAGCTCAAACCAGGTCTCAGGTATTGTCACTCCTTCCGTCGCACGCAAATTCGAGACCTGCGCCTCGCTGAGTCGCTGATCGATTGTCCGGAAACGCCATTCCCCAGAGGCCAGCGCGCCTACTGTTTCGAGACGTCCATACAGATCCAAACGACCACTGGCGAGATTCAGACGCAACCCTATCAGGTCATTCGAGGCCGCTTCGATACGCTCATGGGTGGAGAACGTACCTTCAAGAACGAATTTTTCGCTGGAGCCCAACAACGTGACCTGACGGATGCGGATAGTTCCGTGTCCCTGAACCGGCATACTGGCCGAGACCGGGCGATAAACAGAAGCGCCTTCATCACCGGCAGGCAGATAATACGTAGTGTCACTGGTTTGGATCGGCATCGCAATCACATTGCCGGCTTCGGCCAGGACTACCTTGGCAGTCCATAAAACCGGTAATCCACGTCCGAGATTACCTAGTTTCACCTGAAAGCTGTCCGGACTGAGGTTGAAAAACGGCCGTTGTTGATTACAAGTCATGGTTTGTACCGACCAGACCAGGTCGGCAAGCAGGCAGAGTTTCAAATGAAACGTCTCAGCCAAACTTGCCAATACCCCGTGCGTATCTAAAAAAAGCCGCCCGCCGTTAGTGTCTGCGTCATCCACGTCCTTCAATATGCCCGCCGCTTCGCCCAGATCAAGCTTGCTTCGGCCGTGTTTTATCCCCTCCCAGCTTTTGCCACTCAAAAGGTCGATGTGATCTTCCAATCCAATAGTCCCTCTCCCACGGACCAGCATGAAACCACCAGAGGGATTCAAAGCAATGATATTGTCTTGTTCGCGGCAAATTTCAGAAATGTCTTTGGTATGTTCGTTGGTGGGAGCGTCCGGCGTCACCGGGATAAATGAAGAAACCGCCTTCAATGTCGGCTGGTATAAATACCGGTGCAAAGTCTTGCTGTATTCGGCAAGACCTTTCTCCCTGAGCAAAGCGTCATCCTGGCACAACTGCCAATAATCATCTCCGCCGGGGCCCTTCGGATGAATCGCCTCCAGTATCGCCATATCCAAAAAAATCGGTTTCGGGTGAACCGATTCCCATCCGGTTTTGATGATGCCTGCCGCCTCAAGCGATTCGAACGCGTGAAACTGACGAATCCAGCGGTCGTCAAGCATTGGATTGGTCAGTGGCCGACGGCTAACGGCTGCCGTACCGGCCAAACCGTCAAGAGTTTGAATCCACAATTCGATCCAAAGATGCACTTTTTCGTCGGCGTCAATGACACAGCCCAACAATATCCTGGCATCTATAGTGTCCCGTAAGACCACCAGATAGCCGGCTGCCGGATCACGTTCAAGCTTCACTATCACACATATTTTCAGTGGCGAATTTTTCTGTTCCTCAGTAACGGGTATCGCCCCGTAGCCGTCGGGTAACCGTCCGCCAGAAACTTCTGTATTGGGAAATAACATGAATCTGCCGCCCTTACAAAAATAGTTCAACTAAGTCATAGAATCGCTACCATACGATAACCTGGCATTTCGTTATCCTAAATAAATTTTGTCTGCGTCTCTTGAAATCATCTCGTGCCTTCATAAAAGTCTTTCCAGCCTGGAGGGGATCGACCGGGACAGGCGAGCCTCAGCCGCCAATTATTACCGTGGGACAACCTAAAACGATTATACCGCCGTGCGCGGTATTATCACCCATCCGGGCGGCCGGCATATTACCTATCAAGACAGTAGCGGAACCTTTTGCAATAGTGTCAGGAGGTCCGACACAAGTTACCATGTCACCCACACGGGCAGCGGGCATGCCGCCGATTAAAACAGTGGGGCAGCCTGGCGGCAAAATCGGACCGCCTACATGCGGTACAACAGCCGTTACCATCGGACAGGTATGCATATCAGTAATTCTGGCAGCAGGTGGCATTTAAAAATCTCCGATTAATTACTCAGTCGTAAGTTATTACAAAAAGCTGCCGCATTTTACCACGTATTTTTGCCTTCTGCGACATTTTTTCCCAGTTCGATAAAAGGCTTTAATGCTTTAGCGGTTTTTTTAATCTCGCTTTTGGTTTGTTGTGGCGGTGGATCCTGCCCTGCCATTTCCGGTAGTTCCGGCAAGTCAAGCCCTGGTTTTTCCGGCATTTCGGGTACTTCGGCTTCTATTCCCGGCGGGGCTGGTTCGGAATTGGCCAGGGCCTTTTGAACTTCTTTAGGGTTCGCTTTCATCGCCGCGGCCAGCTTCACTGCGCCGGCGACGGCGACGGCGGAAGAAGCCTCTTTCCCCATAAGTTCTTTTGCCTGAGCAACTTCCGGCGGCAAGTCAGCGGCGGCGGCTGAGGTTGCTTCAGTTTCCGGGTTCTTTGACCAGGCAGCCGCCTGAGCCGACCATGCCCCAGGTCCCTTATAGTTGGTCGCCTTGGCCGCTTCCTCAGCGGCCAATTTGTTTTGGGGCGTAGGCTCTTTCACCCAGGCTTCAGCGGCCAGTTTTGCTTCGATATCTTCCGGAGTCATCTGAGGCCCGACTTCATCAGCACTTTTGCACGCCCACCAAACAGATTTCCGCTGCGGCATATCACTTGCCATCTGGTCGATCACCTTATCCGGCGGAATCGGGGCCTCTTTACCTGCCGGATTGGCATCAGCACCTTTTAAAACATCCATTAGTTTGTCAAATTTAAGTTTCATTGGCTAAAACATATACTGCTCTGCGAGCTTTGCGGATTTTAGATCGCTATTTAATTTTGCGGGAGTCAGATATTGAACATCACCATATTTTCTTATTGAAACGCGGCCAGACTCAGTTGGAGTTGCTGTTTACGCTCGGGATCGTCAGATTGTTTCCATGCCTGCTGAAAGAGACTTGCCGCCCATTTCTTAATAGCCAAGCCTTCCTGCGGTGGGGTTGGTGCATTTTCGATACCCAGCAGATCCGGGACTCGCCTGGCTATAGGCACATATTGATATTCTTCAAGATCGGTAGAGTTTTGAATAAGCCAGACAGCGATCAATTTTGCCAGAACGACACTGTTGGCAGTCTCTCTATTCAAAGGAGCAGCATGGATATGATACTTATGTTCAGGACTTCGTTCGATTCGATCTTCGATCAGGCCAACCAGAACTTCGCTACGAAGCTCGGTTCGATACAGTTGATCCATCAGAAAGGACAATACGGCCGGGCGGTCTCTGAATTCGGCCATCTCCATCGTAAAGTTTGGCAGATAAATCTCCCTGAGGTTTTCCGGAATTACACAGGTTTGCGGATTAAAAACATGTTTTGATAAAATGGCTAACGATTCCGATGTTCCGATTTTTGATAAAGCGTAAACAGCGGCAGACCTTTTTTCACCATCGATAACAACTTCTTTTTCGAGGAAGGTCAGGATCTTTTTATCCGGCTGGGTTAAATGTCCGGAGGCGGTGATCAGGACATTTCTCCGGAGGGTGCCTTTTGCGTCGTTGCGGGCATAGAGTGGGGAGTCGGCAAGTTTGCCCAATCCGACCACTACAACCGGCTGATTGTGATTCTCGGCAAGGCATTGCAAGATTTTTAACAAAGTTGGCGGATCTAAATGGTCATTATATACCTCAAGTGAATCCAACTGGGATAAAAAGCCGGGATTGTGTAGTTTTTGAAACATCGACTCAAGACTTTGCGAGTCCGTGTTTTGGCATTGCTTCATGATTTGATGCAAAACCATTTCCATATTATCCATTTTTACGTTCTCCTTATCTTCTTTCACCGGCTGTGGGAGATTATTCTTATCACATCCGCAAACCAAGATAACTGTTATCAGGATGAGTGTTTTTGTTCTCATTATGTGCTCGTGACCGTACAGGTAATTTCTAATGAAACTAAATCATCATTATCTCCAGCCATGACTATCAGCTTTGCTATAGTATTATTGGGCTTGTCATTAAATCTAATCTTGACTTTGGCCAATCCTGTCGACATTTTTCTTGATGTTTTTGACCAATTATCCACCTGTTTGATATCAATTGCATCACGGACTCCCTCGATCCAGAAGTTTAAAAAGGCTCCTGCGATCTCATTTCCTTTTCGGCGGACTTCAAGATTAAATGTTTTATCTGTATTTTTGGCCCCTGAGAGAGCATTTGGGCGAGGTGTGAATGCTTTGATTTCAAGGTTGCCTTTATTGGAATCATGGGAACAAAGAATACATCCACGGCATATATCCGCCTGAATCAAATCCCAGTCTGCATGATCGTGGCTTGCCTCTTCTTGCCAGTACATAATATTGATTGTCGATGAAGGCAGCAGGTCGGGTCTTATGCCTTCATCGGTTGGATCTCCGCCACGATGCCGAATCCCCACGACATGTCCGATCTCATGGGCGTAGGTGGCGCCAGCTTCGGTTAATTGAGCGGCTGTTTTGACCGCCCCTGGGCTGGCTGCATGCGGAATGACAACCCCGCCGAAATTCTTATGACCGGGATTGGAGTCCGGCGTTTCGAACATTAGCATCTTTTTTAAGGAGTTTTTCTTGGCCAGATCATCGATGTCGCTATCATCAAATTTACTTTGTGCGTCCAGCCACACTGTTTCCTCGTCGGGACCGGTAAAGGTTTTCAGCATTCCGTTGGTAGCGGCGCCTCTTAGTTCGGTAGGTCTTGTGTGGAGATTTCTCATGGCAGTTGGACCCATCCCCAGCGTGGTGTTATCTTGAATTCTGCGTACCATGACAAAATTCACTACATTAGGACGAGCATTCATCTTGGAGGCAGTCAGAGCATCCGCAAATGCCGCTCCAATACGGACATATTGATTTTCTACATTAGTCACATTGAAATAACCAGGTACATTGGTCGCAACCCCAGCTACGGTAACCTGCGATTGTGCAATAACTTCAGGGTCACCACCGGCATTGATTCTTTCTCCAGCCGAAGTGTCGCTGTCCGGGATTAATGTTACACCGATAGGACGCATGTAGATGTTCTGTACTTTGAATATGGCTTGCAGGCTTTGTACATTTTCATTCGTTGTATGGCCGCCAGTTTTACTGGTTAACAAGTTCACACGATAAGGAACCTGACGATCATTAACAACTTTAAGGATTTTTGAAACGCAATATTTTTCCGCCTCCAAACACCAGCCTTCCAGACGAATATAGCCCGGTTCCGTTCCATATACCAGGCAATCTGATCCCGTATTTTCGGACTTGAATTTGATTTTTACAAAGGTTGCTTTTCCAGGGATCGATTTTATTTTCCAGATAAAACCCTCATCGTTGACGGATATAGCGGGAATCATAACTTTTTTGCCGTCAACTATAACATCATGGCCGGCATCATCCTTCTTTACATCGGAAGTGACTTTGGTTAGTCTGAACTTGGCGCAGGTTTGTTCGGTTTTGGCATCGATGAGGACTACGGCGGGATTGTGGATTTTATTGATAGGATCGTTGGCGGCAATTGAACCCCCGTCAATTTCCGTCCTGGGGATATCATGTTTGAATTCCACTGCAATGAGCCGAAACTGAACATAAACCAGCAAATCAATATTGGCTTTGTCATCGAAATAAGGATACATCCTGATCCAGTCGCCGATGCGATATTTTCCACTGGTGACGTCGGCCTGGGTAATGGTCAGCTTGACTTTTTCCCCGGTTTTTCCGGAGTCTTCACCTTTGAGTTTACTCAATTCGTGTATGCTGCCACGATCATCAGTTTCACCAACATCCTTTTTGGTAATATTGGTGATCCACCATCGAACCGAATTCATTTTTTGTTGGGTTACGTCTCTTTTATCTACTGAGTATCCGGTCACACTGAAATTGGAGGCAATATCGGCAGTCATGAAAGTCGGTCCGTTGGCACTTGTTATTTTGATCGCTAGCCGCTGGATCACATTTTGTCTGTTCGGAGAGATACTGCCGGGTTTGCTGGCTCCGGCGAGGAAGGGGATCTTGAGTTTTTCATTGCCATTGCCTTTAAAGGAATAATTTTTATGATCTTTAGTTCGGTTTTTGTTCATCTCTGCTTCACTTGATACATCTATACCGAACTTATCGATCAGCATGTAATTTACGTATGGGGGATAATCCACCCCGAAATTGAAACGGCACAGCCATTTCCAGTCAAATCCATACGGGGCCTTTTGGTCGTTTAAATAATATTTGGCAATCGACTGCAGATTTTCATTCTCTTTGACAGTATGTTCAAAAAAACCGGGCGTCCATTGTTTCTGGAGCTCGTCGGTATTCAATATATGATTAGGTTTCTTTACGCAATGCGTTTTAAACGCATCGATCTGAGCCTGTGTTACCGCCATAGTACCATCTCCGGTTGCCTTCTATGAATTCGTTACACTGATTTGCACATCAAGACCCGTGCACTTCCACTAATTTCGATTCTGTTTTCTTGTCCGGTTTTCCGGTGGCTTCCAGGTCATATTCCTGCTGGAAACTACGTATAGCCGCGGAGGTTCTATCGTCCAGTTTGCCGGAAGGTTCGCCGCAGTTAAAGGCCAGATTATTCAGCCTTTGCTGAATCCCTTCGATGGTGGTTACCGGATCCAGACGGCCAATCTGCAAGTCAATAACCTCCGAATCTCCGATTTTCAGTTCTCCCTTTTTGGCATTGGGTGGAATGGAATGCTTGACCCATCCATCCTTATCCGTTTTTCCACTCACTGAGATTCCATCAATAATCAGTTGGTATTCGAGGTTATCCCGGGGTTCGCCGTCTTCCATGAGTTGGACTTCCAGTTTTGCCGGTACGCCTTTTCTGCGAAATCTATGTTTCTGCTCAGTATCGCATGATTCTTCTTTTTCTTTCTTTTCCCGCACGAATACGATATCCCCTGGCATCAGAACATCGGGACATCCCCTCTTTTCCTTGAGTTCCTTATTTTTCGGGTCGTCCCAAATAGTGTCCGGGAACAGGCCTCGCTTAAAAGCGATACTGGCAATCGAATCTCCTTGTTTGACTTTATATTCTTCATACTCCATTATATTTTCTCCCATGCTTCTTCGTCGAGATTCGGAAAGGAGACCTTGCATGTACCGGAGTCGATTCCTTCGATGCGGGCGAAGCCTTTTCCATCAAGCGTTCCCTCGGCGACCGAATCGTCTGGGAGGGTGATTCGGTACTTCTCACCGGTCACTGGTTCATCCTCTTCGTCCACCATTTCGATCTCTATCCATGTCTTTTTCTCTTCCTCATCCTCGACTTCCTCTTCGGTCGGAGGTTTGTAAGGTTTTACCTTCTCGGAGCCGTATTTGCCCTTTTTGTTTTTGATCTGCTCGGCCTTGATTTCGGCCATTTTGCCCGGATCGGCGATGTCGGCATCTTGGGCCTCATCCGGCTCGGCCGGCGCGACTGGTTTTACTGCTTTTCCATCTTTCGGATTCATTCTATATTCCTTCCTATCGGATAAGGACACTTGCAAAATACTTAATTAATCATAACCACGCCACCTTTAACTGTTGTCTTTGCATCACCTGACACAGTCGTCATAGACCCCTTCAGGTCGGTCGTGGCGGGTGATTCCAGGGTCAAACCGCCGGTGCCCTTTACGGAAGCGCTACCTGTACCCTCGACTGATACATCACCTAAAGCTTTCTGATCTATATTGCCATTGGCATCCAATTTGACATCGCCACCAGCTTCCTGATTGATATTGCCGTCAGCTTCCAGAGCAATATCACCAGTGGTGCCGATCTTGATACCACTGGACTCAATGGCGATAAATGAATCACCAACTTTGATTGTAACATTTGTCAACCCTTCGATAGTGATATTATCCGCTTCGAGGTAATAGTCATTGGTTGTTTCTTCTGAGTGGTTCGCTTTGAACACTTCCGCCACGTCGCCGCCCACGGTAAGGGAGAGACTCCCATCAACAGCCTTGGCCTCTTTGCCGACAACCTTCAGATTGCGGTCCTTACCGATTTTTTCCTTGTGGTCGGAATCGATCGTCTCGGAACGATTGTTCTTTATATGCTCGGACTTGTCCTTCTCGACAACAAGATGACGATTATTAAGAATCGTCTCGAAACGGTCATTTTTAACACGTATATCCAGATTTTTCTCGGCGTGGATAAAAACCTGCTCTTCACCTTTTTTGTCCTCGAATCGAATTTCATTGAAACCCCCGCCATCTGGGCTGGAGTTACTTTTGATATATGACTTTGTCTTATGCTCGGGTAGCTCGTAATGAGGCATGGCATCTTTGTTATAGATCCTGCCGGTGATAATAGGTCGATCAGGATCGCCCTCCAGAAACTCCACAATCACTTCCTGACCGACACGGGGCAAAAACATAGCGCCCCAACCATTACCGGCCCATAGTTGGGCCACCCGGATCCAGCAGGAACTGTTTTCGTCCGCCTTGCCGTAGCGATCCCAATGGAACTGCACCTTGACCCGGCCGTATTCATCAGTGTGAATTTCTTCGTTTTCGGGACCTACTACCATGGCCGTTTGCGGACCCTGGATTGAAGGCTTGGTGGTAATGCGTGGTGTGCGGAATGGCTGCTTGACATCGATAGCATTAAAGCTACACGAATAGTCAAGTTCGGTTTTCTCACCCGCATAGTCGGCTGGTTCAGAGACCTGATAGTTTACAGATGTGATAAGATATTCCTTGTTCTGCTCTTCACGGAAATACTTATCCAGTTTGAATGTACAGCCTGCCCTGATACCCAGGACATTAGATTGTGCCTGTGCCACCTCATATTGCGATTGCAGTTCTTCAATCCGAATCTTGGCATAGGCCTGAGCCTCCTCATTCTCGACGTATTCACCGGGATAATCATATATTTCATAATCCGATAAAGCATGCTCTCGCTTGACCTTTGAGTTGGCATTTAGATCTTTTTTGGGACTTGTAAAATCAAAATCGTTAAGAGCATAGCCGCCGGGTTGAACGGTACTTTGAACCTGCCAACGCTGAATATACTCACCGCTCGACATCCCTTCTTCCTCTACATGGTACTCAATCTCTTCATAACCCTTATATGGTTTGTGTACGGTATCCGGATTGGCCAACACCAGAGTATGCTTGCCGTTCTCATGCTTAAAGTAGTAGTATATCCCTTCCTGTTCCATGAGTCGGCTGACAAAATTGAAGTTTGTTTCACGGTATTGCGCACAATACTCCCATGTCCGATAGTCGCCTTTTTCGCCGAGCTGGTCCTCAAAATCAGTGAAGCCGATGTCTCGAAAAACATCCATGATGATATCGGGAACCGTTTTTTTTTGAAATATACGGCAATCAGCACTGCGAGTCAGGAACCACAACCAGGGCACTACGGTCGCCTGATAGTGTGCCAGGTTGTCGCTGCGTTCGTCGGTCTGTACAAAACGGCTGACAAACCCATTGAAGTACCGTATCTTGTCAGCGTCCAGCATGAGACGCACTGTTACGTTCTGACCACCAATTTCATCAAAGCCGATATCATCTCTTTCACTAACCAGTTCCAGCTCCAGTTCAAACATTCCACCGAGCCGTTCATTCCCCGATAAGCCTATCGGCACAAGTGCGTCCTCGCCATTTTCATCCTTGAGTGGCGTAGCGATCATCAACAACCTGTTTGCCTGAGATATAGCCATTGCTCATCCGTCCTATTCAAGGCCAATGTAATTTATGCGAAATACCGATTATTTATGACAAATGACAATCCTGCAAAACTTCGGATCACAGTTGAACTGAAGTTGCCATTGACACCCTGTCGTTCAACTTCATGCAAACTCGTAATGGAAATCGCCGTCTTTTTCGGAAATATGCACTTTCTCTATTGTCTCGCCTTTCATCAGACGATTTAGAAATTCCTGACTGATCGCCGGCAGTAACGTGTGGGTGAGAATGGCATCGACCATACGGGCGCCACTTTCCACCTCTGTACAACGGCTGTTGATCAGTTCCACCACTTCATCATCATAAGTAAATGGTATCTTCTGATTTTCTGCCAGGCGTTTTTTTATCCTGCCCAATTGCAGCTTGATTATACTCTTCAGAACGTCATCGCTTATGGGATAGAATGGCACAACCACCAGTCTGCCAAGAAGAGCAGCCGGGAAAACCTTGCGTAATGGTTCGCGTAAGGCTTTGGTTATCCCTTCCGGTTCAGGCATCAAGGCTGGATCCTTGCACATATCCATAATCAGATCGCTGCCGACATTACTGGTAAGAATGATAACGGTATTCTTAAAGTTAATCATACGGCCTTCACCGTCTTCCATCTGTCCTTTATCGAAAACCTGGAAGAAAATCTCATGCACATCCGGATGGGCTTTCTCCACTTCGTCGAGCAGTACCACGCTGTAAGGCCGACGACGAACCGCCTCGGTAAGTATCCCTCCCTCACCGTATCCGACATAACCTGGAGGTGCGCCTTTGAGCGTCGAAACCGTATGTGCTTCCTGGAACTCGCTCATATTAATGGTAATAACATTATGTTCGCCACCATACAGGGACTCAGCCAACGCCAGCGCCGATTCCGTTTTCCCCACTCCACTGGGACCCGCCAGAAGAAATACGCCTATTGGCCTGTTGGGGTTATCCATGCCAGCTCGTGAGGTTCGGATTCGTCTGGCGATAACTGACAGAGCATATTTCTGACCTATCACTCGCTTTTCCATCGCATCAGCCAGGTTCAGCACCGCTTCGATCTCGTTTTTCACCATCCGCCCAACAGGAATTCCCGTCCAGTCGCCGACAACCGAAGCCACCGCCTGCTCGTCCACACTCGGAAGAATAAGTGGATTTTCTCCCTGAAGTTCACCAAGCTGTAACTGTAATTTCTTGAGCTTTTCTAAAAGCTCTGTTCGTTCCTGTCGGCTTTTTTCATCCGATTCTTTGCCGGCAACGTCTGACTTATCACTTTCGGCAGATTTCTCGGCCTTTTTACTTTCCTTTGCATCTTTCGCCGATTCCTCAGAAATTTCTTCCGTTTTCTCGATCGCCCCATCGGACATTTTGCGTAACTTACTTCTAATATCCAGGATTGAATCGACCAGCTCTTTCTCCTGATTCCATTGCGATTCCAGATCCGCCAGTCGCTCCAACTCCTTATCGCGCATTTCCGTAATCTCGCTTAGACGTTCGTCATGTTCAATGCCGACCGCTATTTCACGATTGATTATCTCCAGTTCGGTATCCAGTGCCTGAATACGTCTTTGGGAATCCTCGACCGAAGCTGGAATACTGTGTTGGCTGATGGCCACACGGGCACAGGCCGTATCGGTCAGACTGACCGCCTTATCGGGAAGTTGACGAGAGGGTATATAGCGATGTGACAGGCGTACCGCCGCATCCAGCGATTCGTCCAGCACTTGTACCCGATGATGTTTTTCCAGTTTCGATGCCACGGCTCTCATCATTTGTATTGCTTTTTCTTCGCTCGGCTCATCAACCTTGATTACCTGGAACCGACGTGTAAGAGCAGGATCTTTTTCAAAGTATTTTTTGTACTCCGCCCAGGTAGTGGCCGCAATAGTGCGTAAAGTACCACGTGCCAGCGCCGGTTTTAGCAGATTGGCGGCATCGCCCTGACCGGCGGCTCCACCGGCTCCGATAAGGGTATGAGCTTCGTCGATAAACAAAATGATGGGTTTGGGAGAACTTTGTACCTCTTCTATTACCTGACGCAGGCGGTTTTCAAATTCACCTTTCATACTGGCGCCGGCCTGCAGCAGCCCAAGATCAAGCGTACGCAGCGTCACATCTCTCAACGGTGGCGGCACATCACCACTGGCAATTCGCTGGGCAAACCCTTCAACAACGGCCGTCTTGCCAACGCCCGCCTCTCCGGTCAGAATGGGATTGTTTTGTCGCCGACGCATTAGAATATCAATGATTTGTCGTATCTCTTCATCCCGGCCGACAATCGGATCCATATCGCCGGTCCTGGCCTGCTCGGTAATATCCACCGAAAACTGGGCCAACGCTTCCTGTTTGCCCATCGCGGCCGGAGCTACTGCTCTGCTGGTTTCTCCCGGCCCGGCGCCCGCCGCCAGCCTCGACCCATCCTGCGCCGCCAGAGAGTCCTCCGTCGATCCTCCCACAATCTTGGCAAAGTCATCTGACAACTGTTCTAACTTAATGTTGGCGAATTCACCCGAAATGTTCAAAAGAATGTTCTTCAAACTGGTTGTCTTCAAAATACCGACAATAAGATGTCCCACGCGAATCTGCGAATCGCCATATATGAGCGTAGCATATACCCACGCCCGCTCCACAGACTCCTCTAAATGACCGGATAGATCCGATATCGAGGTCGATCCGCGCGGAAGTTTATCCAGGGCCGCGGTCATATCGGCCGCCAACCGGGACGGGTTGACATCAAAGTGCCGGATAATTCGATGAAGATCAGAATCCTGCAACTGCAGTATCTGATGGAGCCAGTGAACCAGTTCCACGTAAGGGTTGCCACGCAGCTTACAAAAAACAGTAGCACTTTCGATAGCCTTGTAAGCGAGACTATTGAGTTTTCCAAACAGTTTCGAGCGACTTATTTCTGCCATAAAAAAATTCCTTTTTGTTTTGTAGAGTCGGCTTACAAACCGTTGTTGCGGCGCCCTATGCCGCAGTCGGCTCTAATACACAATCATCTACAGCTTTTTCGATAGGCCGGCTTTTCAGCCAGATCGAACAGCCCAACTGCCCCATTTGGCCCAATTGCCCTTGCGGAATATCCTGTCCCCTCAACACAAGCTGAACCTCCCAGGCTAATCTGTCTCCGACATAATTGCGCACCCACCCGACCAGTTGTTTGAGGCCCTGTTCGCCCGGCAGCATCTGCCGATACTTGGTAAAATCCATCGGTCCCATCTTAATTCTGAACTTATTTTGGCAGTCCCAGACACGTTCTCCAACAATGGCCGTACTGCCAAGCAAACCCGTTTCCGGCGACTGACCTAGACGACAGAAACTGGCCGGAGGAAGATTTATCCAATGACTGAAAAACTGCTTGATCTCGACGGGAACGTGAAAATACCCGCTCAAAATCGCCTTTAGACCTTCAGCGTGCCTGGACTGACAGACAAAGTGTCCTGAAAAATAAAGCTTGGCCTTATCTGGTATCGCATCTCTTTTTCGCAGAGAACTCATTCCAATACCAAGGAGACTGCCGATATAAACCGAAAAACGATCGTCTTCCGGCCGATCATAATTGACGGCTTTTTGATTGCACGCCCATGCCCGGTAGAAGAGTGATACCATACGGTGATTAAAAATGTCCAGGAAGCGGGCCAGCGATTCGTCTCCGTAGTGGCGCATTCGCTCTCGGGCATATTCGGTAATGTGCAAAGGCAAGGGAGCGTTTGGGCCGAGCAGGCCGAAAAAACGGACAAACATTTTCGAGGGACTTCCATCTTTACCCAAAATATAATCAGAAATGGCTGACGGGGCAAAGGCCAGCGATGGGTTCTGACAAAAACGGACAACATCGTCTTTGGAGACCACAGATGTGCCAAATCGCGGATTCCCGGGATGGGCGCACTCGATCCACCGAACCGCCTGGAAAAAATCAAACGTATAAGGCGCTTCTGCCAATCTTTGCATCAGAGAATGTGTCCCATTCCTGTTTTCATCGGCCATCTCATTACCTCACCACGTTCTAATGTCCGAATTACTGTTTCCGTAAAAGAATTAATCGATACGTATTTGGAAAAAAACTGCTCCAGGACACTGCCCAGCAGAAATACACCCGTTCCCTCAAACGCGCTTTCATCAAAAGTAACTGTCAACTCCAATCCGCGAGCGAACGTGACGGGTCCGTGTGTTACAATTCTGCGAACTATCGGTTTGCTGCTTACCGATTTCACTCCGTCAATTTGTTTGCGTATCTGGGGGTCGCCGGCATCGCCGTACAATTTCATCATATCACGTAGAACCGCGGCGCCTTCACCGCCGTCCGTATCGGACAGCGAAAGATAGTTCAGGGTCAAATGACTGATCGCACGCCAGGCAACTTCACCCTCGGCACACGATGGCCTGGGGGGAGCGGGAACACCCACACAGCGAATAGATTCGTACGGGGCGCTTATGTCCATGGTGAAATCATTCTTACCCTGGCCCACAGACATGTGTAACGGCAGGTCACGATTGGTACACAACGTATCCACCGCCAACTGACGCAAATCAGCACTGTAAGGTGCTTCCTTGGCATCAACCAGCGAGATAAAAACCTCACTGCCGCCATAACTCGGTGAACGGCCCCCCACTCGCTTTTCACGACTGGAAAGTGTTCGCGGGACTCTATGAGTAGCGTAATAGGCCCCGCCGTCTTGATCCTGGCCAGGACCACCGGCATAGTAGAAAGGCAGAAATGCCTCCTCTTGCTCAAGATCGGTCCCGTAACCGGTAACACCTAAAATCTGGTAAACCTCAAAGTCTGTTGGTCGCGTACGATCCGGCACCACATGAAATTCTGAAAAACTGTCCTTAACATGAATACGATCGGCACGTTTGCGAAACAAATTAATCGCCGGCGTACCGAACAAAACGAAGTTCTGAACGTCAATTGCGTTTTCCAGTTCAAGGTCCGCATCCCGCATCAGGAAAATAATGTCCACCTGATTGTCTTCACAATCTTGCAGCACATCAGACAAATCCGTCAGCTTAACAAACATGAATCGCTGTGGAAACGCAAAGTACTCGTGTAAAAGTCGATACCCCTGAAAAGACCTCGCATCATAATGCAGCAATCTTTGTTCGTTATCGAACCCAACCTGGCAAATACTGGAAGCAGAAACCACTTTCTGAAACTTGGCTGGATTAGTCGTTGACTGGACAACCACACCTGCGCTGTGGCCGAAAAATTGTTCGTACAAACGCATAGGCGTAGCGCCGGTTCCCTGTAAATATAAGGTTAAATCGTTCAACTTCAATTCGTTGAACTTCAACCCGGCTGTCGTCCGCAGCCGAATTCTGACTCCCGCCGCCGCTCCATACGAAGACGGCAGATCAAGAACCCCCAGATCTCGCGTATAGTACCGGGCCTCCACCAGTTGCAACGGCCAAAGGGTTACATCGTGAGCCGTGTGATATTCACAACGTGTTTGATCTCCTTTGCCAAGTAAGCTGAAAACAGAGGTCCCGCGCGGAATTACAAAACCATCGGCCAATCCGCCCTCGTTCAGATCAGGATTAAACTGAACGATGGCCATTGATGGAACCGGTGATAAATAGTGAGGATAAACGGTCTCGAGTAATGACTGCGTGAAACGCGGGAATTCGGCATCCAACTTGAGTTGCACCCTGGCCGCCAAAAAAGAAAAACCCTCCAGAAGACGTTCCACATAAGGGTCCGCGCAGTCAAACTCGTCCAGCGCCAGGCGACCGGCTATTTTCGGGAACTCCTTGGCAAATTCGCCACCCATCCCCCGCAGATGAGCGAGCTCCTGGTTGTAGTAGCGCAGCATCCGCCTGTCCATTGAACTAATCCTCGATCTTACATTGCCCTGTTTCCAGGTCAACCTCTGTTCTTACAAAAAGCGTATCCGACATAGGCTGTGCCCAAAGCTCGCCTTTGATCTCAAACGAAATGGCATTATGGTCCATCTCATCCGGCTTGACACGCACACGAACACTTAAAGTGTTACGTATTATCCGCGGCTCAAAAAACTGTATCGCCTGCGTTATTTTGCTTTCCACCTCGGCCGGCCTGATAGCGGACGAGAGTAACCCGCACAAATCAGCAATGCCGTAATTCAGCACCGAGTTAAACACCTCGCTGAAATCGTCAAACAAACCATCGTTGGCATGGGAGCTGGTATTCAGCAGCCACGACAGATCACGCAATACACCTGCTTTATATTTTTGGAGGGAAATAATCCGCTTGTCCCGGCTTTCCTGTTTGGATTCGGGTTCATCATCGGTAAGGCGATCCAGAAGACATGGCTGCAGACGATGTTTTGAATGCATTTCAACCATCGCCGGCCTCCTGCGGCTCATCCTTGGGTTCTGCTTCCAGCATGATTTGACGCACTTCCAACAGCGGATATTCGCCCGCATTGGTCGCCAGCATCTTTTGGCCGGAACCCAGGTACAGATTGCCCTCACATTCGAGCCATTCGGTCTTACGGGCCATACGAACTTCGCTATTTTCGCTGTTCTCGGAGCCGGGATACCGCGTCGGTATCAAACCTACCGACTCACCTTCGTTGGCCCAGATGAACTTAGCCGGTATCCAGACCACGTCCCGCAGGTCTGTAGGAATATCGATGGAAATCTCACGAATATTACAAAACGGCACCCAATAATAACAACCATCGATTATAGCTTCCAGAATCGGACCTAATCGTGGGTCGGCATCGGCAATCCACTCGAAGCTTTCGCCGTTGATCGTTCCCGCGGTTGCCGGCGCCGCTTCGAATGCCTGTTCCCGTAATTTCTGGGAAGCCCGATATTGGCCTTGATTGGCCATCTGGTTGGCCTGCACCATAAGACCCACCCACTCGGTCGGTTCTCCCAGTATCATCGGCGCCCTCTCAACCTTGCCGGAAAATATCTCCGACCGCAGGGCCTCGCAGATCAGGGCCGATCGGCAAACCTGGGCCATCAACAGATTCTTGGCATCCATTTCCGCCGCCACGTTGAGCTGAGTCAACGCCCGCTTCCAGTCGCCCAGAACACACAAAAGCTGAAACAAAAGAACTCGATATTTTGGATTGGATGGGTCGCCGCGAATCTGCCTCTCGATAGCCGCCAAAGCCTCTGGCAACTTTCCTGCCTGTAACAGTTCTTCGACTTGCATTACGTTCCTTTCTGTGCCTTCGCCGATCAAGTTTTCGCGGTCCCTTGCAAAGCAGCAAATCGTAAGCAATGCAAACAAAGCCCTCATACCCAACTGGGTATTACTCACACCCCGCTGGATAAAAACAGACTATGGCTGCTTATAAAAGCGAAACGAATACTTTTTTGACAACACGCACTCTCAAACCGTAACTTTAAATAGTTCATAATTCTGGTCCAGACGCTCGTTCGGATCAGATTCACCGCTTCCATACAACTCGTCCAGCTTGGCAGAGACATTAGTTGTGAAATCACCCATATTGGAAAAATCCATTAGCCCTATATTGGGGTCAAGCCATTGAAGAGAGTCCTTGCTTCTTCCGAGAACATCCGTCATCTTTACTCTTCGATAGCCCATCGCGTGTCCTCCGCCTGGACCATCAATGCAAAAGAGGAAAGTACCAAGCCCGGCTGTGTTATACATAAAATTGCATAACGCCCCCCAGGAAGCGATAGCCCCGCTATAATGCCCCTGAACATTAAGGCCCATGCCACTGATAAGACCTTGGTCGGTTACTCCCTTATTCGTTTCGTAAGCAGTCTGACCGATCACCCATTTGAACTCTTCCAACTGGTCCTTATATTTAACACCTTGCCCCCTCTGACTCTTAAGGGATTTCTGCGCCCAGTCGCATGACATGCCAAAACAATAACCAGCTTCGAGATGTTGCGCAAATTCAGCTTCGTTCGTTGTCGTAAATAAAGTTTGCATCTGATAACTCCTTTATTCAAAACATCTTTAAAGTTTAAGTTCGTGGCTTTGTCATTCCATCGAGCGACCAACAGGATCGGCCATTGGCCAATCTTATTGGCAGAAAAAAGATACAGACCCACGCTCCCCGGCCCCGATATAAAATCGAAGACCCCTCGCCCTGTCTTGGCAGAACGAGCCAAGACAGGTAACCACACAAAAATATCTCATCGTCATGTCACCGCTGAGTATCCGCGACTGAAACAGCAAAGCTGATACTGCCTGAACACTAGACTTTCACATTTTGTTCCAGGTTCCATCCGGCCTGGATGGCAGGTCCAGCTTTACCCGCATGATCCAGAGGTGTGTACTCCCATTGAATCTTCCCAAAATTATAGGTTACCGTCTCGGTAGGTCTTCCGCCGCCGCCACCGCCGATTTCTATCGAACTGATAATAACATCCGTCAACTTAAACATCATATATTTGTGTTTGTCGCCACTGGCTTCACACAGTTCGATCGTAATCGCTGGAATGTGCTTTCCATCGCAACAATACGCCGCCAACGTGGGAGTTGACTTGTCAATCATCTTGACAATGGTGAATTCCCTTATGTTCACCCTGCCGGAGGTACGCCCACCGCCGCTGCTGGTAGATGCCACGGACGGTTGTGACATTCCATGACTGTAAGAAAGTATCTCAATCCACTTTTCATGTCCCTTGTCGGTACTTTCACCCTCTATCCCGTCAATTTTCATGTAACTATCGCCTGCCATAATAAACTGCTCCTTCCAAAAACAATTAGTTATCTTACACAAAAAAACAAAACGCTATAAAACCGTACTTCGTTCCGGTCGTGTCGATCTCTTAATCGTTATCCTTAGCCATTTTTAGCCGAAGGTAATTTCGAAACCAAACGCAGCGAAACAGTCAAACCTTCAAGCTGGTAATGCGGCCGCAGGTAAAACTTCGCCGAGTAATATCCCGGGTCGCCTTCTACATCCTCTACCACAACTTCCGCCGCTGCCAAAGGACGCCGTGCCTTCGCCTCTTCGGTCGCATTAGACGGGTCCGGCTCGACATACTTCATAATCCAGTTGTTCAGCCACTTCTCCATATCCGCACGCTCTTTGAACGAGCCAACCTTATCCCTTACTATGCACTTGAGAAAGTGTGCAAACCTGCAGGTAGCGAACAGATAGGGCAGCCGGGCCGCCAAATTGGCATTGGCCGTGGCATCGGGATCTTCATATTCCGCCGGCTTTTGCAGTGACTGAGCACCGACAAACACAGAATAATCGGTGTTTTTCCAGTGCGACAGGGGCATCATACCGTTCTTGGCCAATTCCGCCTCACGACGGTCGGTGATCGCAATCTCGGTGGGGCACTTCATGTCCACACCACCGTCATCGGTCGGGAAGGTATGGCATGGCAGACCCTGGACCATCCCGCCGCTTTCAACCCCGCGAATCTGCGAACACCAGCCAAACTGCTTGAACGACTTGTTTATATTGGCGCCCATAGCATAAGCCGCATTCGCCCAGAGATACCTGGAGTGATCCGCCGCTCCTGTGTCTTCTTCAAAAGCAAATTCCGCGACGGGATTTGTACCTGCCCCGTAGGGCATACGGGCCAGAACCCTCGGCATCGTCAAACCGACATAGCGGGCATCTTCCGAATCCCTCAGGGACCGCCAGGCAGCATACTCAGCCGTCCCGAATATCTTGGTCAAATCACGAGGATTGCTCAATTCCTGCCACGAATCCATATTCATAAGGGACGGCGCGGCCGCCGAAATAAATGGAGCATGTGCCGCCGCAGCTACCTGGGCTATCTCACCCAGAAGCTCTACGTCCGGGGCGCTATGGTCGAAAAAGTAATCGCCCACAAGCGCACCGTACGGTTCACCGCCGGGACTGCCGTATTCCTCTTCGTATAGCTTTTTGAAAATAGGGCTCTGGTCCCAGGCCGTGCCTTTGAACTTTTTGAGCGTCTTCGATAAATCTTTCTTGGAAATGTTGAACACCCGGATCTTGAGCGTCTCGTCCGTCTCGGTATTGTTTACAAGGTAGTGAAGCCCACGCCAGGAACCTTCCAACTTCTGAAAGTCCTCATGGTGAATGATCGCGTTTACCTGCTCCGAAAGCTTCTTGTCGATTTCCGCGATAATGCTCTCAATGGACTTTACCGCATCGTCGGAAATCAGTGCTGTCTCGGCCAGCGCCTGCTCGGCCAATGTCCTGACCGCCGATTCGACTGCCTCTCTGGCCCGGTCGGATTTGGGCTTGAATTCCTTCTTAAGGAGGTTCCCAAACTCACCGACCTCCATCGTCTCAACTTGTGCTTGTGGTTGTGCTTCTTGTTCTTGTTTTGGATCAACCATTGGATTGTTCCTCCGTATTGGCAGAATCTTTTTGTTTTGGAGCAGATGTCAGAGCTTTCAGCAACGCTTCATCTTTCATTAGCTTGGCTATCAGATCTTCCGCACCACCTTTTCCATCCATATAGGACAACAGGTTTGACAACTCCGTCCGAGCGGTCAGCAGCTTATTCAAAGAATCTACCTTCCGGGCCACCGCCGCCGGAGAAAAATCGTCCATGCTCTCGAAGGTGATATCAACAGACATGTTCCCTTCACCGGTAAGCGTGTTGGGCACCTGAAAAGAAACACGGGGCTTCATGGATTTCAAACGGTTGTCAAAATTGTCCACATCTATTTCCAAATACTTCCGATCCGCAACCGAAGGCAGTGCCTCGGCCGGCTTGCCGGACAGGTCAGCCATCACACCCATTACAAATGGAAGATTGACTGCTTTCTCCGCTCCATATAGCTCCAGATCGTATTCGATCTGCACTCGCGGAGCTCGGTTCCGGGCAATAAATTTCTGAGAGCTTTGTTTCGCCATAATTGACCCTTTCTAAATAAACTTATAACAACTCTTTTTGAGCCTACGCCTTTAATTCTTCATGACTCCTGTAGGTTCATGGTACAGGAATTTGCAATATTGGGCAACATTGGTATATAAATAAGTCCTCTGACTTGCCTCCGGCAGAATCCGGCCCAGCATAAGCTGGAAAGTTCTTGTTATTATAAAAACTGTGGCTCTGTGTGCCAGGACCGATAACCCTTTTATTCGGGCACACTTAAACGTCCAAGCTTGGATACGCTCCTGAAAGTAGTACTTTAACCTTCCGCTTCCCCTCTGTCAATACCTGTTATATTCTCAATCTGCCCTAATGAATCCGGCGAAACATCCCGGATAATATCCATGAAACTTTTTGATACCAGTCGCCGGGCACGCCGCAGCAGCAAAGGCACCGGACTGGACGGTTCATTCCGCTCATAATACTGACATATCTTCTCCAACGCCAGCAGAACATCCTGATCCGAGCAGATTTCACCGGAAATCGGCTTCGCTCCTGCCGCCTGACCCGCATCTTCCCCAGTTGGCCCCTGTCCCTCGGAACTGGTCTGACCATATCCACGCTTGGCCAAATAACCGCCCACGCACTTTTGAACGTCTGTCAGAGCCTTTTGGAAACCACTGAGATTGGGGGCCTTGCCCACACCCACGCGATCATTCAGTATATTCTCGATAGCTTTGACATGATCGATGGCCTCTGAGGCAGCCTTGTTGGTCGCCTGCAACTCTTCTGTCTCAACGTCGTCAAAGGCCGCATCGAGTATCGCCATATCCGGCAATTTGGTCCCCTCCTCGACAGGCACGGTAATCTCGCCACGGGCAATCAATATATCGCGATAACCGTATTTCCCCAGTCTGCGGGAGTTACACAGTGGCGCTTCAAACAACCGCTGTTTGAACATCATCGGGTCCTGATAACTACCCGCCGCAGGGGCAATTGACGCGATAATGTTCACCCGTTCCAGTGGATCGTTGTTGTCCTCGGGGTCCAGTTGAGGATAAACATGGTCCCAGAACCGCTCCAGTACGCCACGCAACACCGCCAACCCGCCATTTAAGCCGGAAAGACCGTCTGTCCTCAGAAGAGACAGCGTGAGATACAAAATCAAACGAAGCTCCTTCATCCGCCCCAGCAGTTCGACACAGCGATTGCGAGCCTCCTGCCAGTTCGGCTCTTCTGAAACTTCCTCTCCAGATTCGACCATCCCTGCCGAACTGCTCTGAAACATCCGCTCCAATTCCAGATAAGCCTGATCGTAGGTCAAATTTTCCCCACAGGGCAATTCCGGACTCACTTCGCTCAGCAGACTTTCAATATCAATCTCACCCATAAAAACGCGTCCGATTCCTCTCTATCAACCAGCAAAATACTATAAAATGAAAACTCTTCATCCTGGCCACCGTCAAGGGCCTTCCGTATTATAGCCAGACTCTTGCGAAATTGCCACTTGGCCACGCATACCAAAGGTATTGGCGTCATCAAACAGCAACTGCACGAAACTCCAATTATACCTCCGGGATAGACCAGGTCAACAGATAATCATAACTGCTTGGCCCCCTGATCAATTTTTCCAACTCATCCATACCTATCATCTCACCATCCCATTGTAATTCTATATCCCTCAACAAAACATCATTTACATGTTTGAACTCATATCTCGTCAGCCCTATCATCCTGATTTTGATAAATAGATTCCTGAACGTATTGACATATTTTAAAGCTTCTCCGCCGGCGCCTTCAAGATATTTTCTAAAGGCCAGCGGATCGAACTCCTTGACATCGGTCTGTGCTTTGAAGGCGTTTAATGCTTCCTGCAGAACCCTGCTTATCTCGGGCGCCCGTGCCCGTGCTTCCATACCTTCTTCGGTCTTCTCCCAGAACAATTTCCAGTAGTTGTCCACCGCTTCGGCGGTCAAATCAGCGTCAAGCCTGCCCGGAGAGACCGCACAAACCTCGTTCAGAAGTTTACATACGTAGTCAACATCGTTGAATATTGTGTAAGTAATTCCGTCGCCGGTGATTGCGCTGTCAGGACGGGCATTGATACCCAGCCGGACCAACTGTTCCAACAGGGCCGGATTGAGGGTGGATGCCATTGATACCATCGGCCGTTGCTCTTCCAAAACACCAGCCAGAGCTTCTGCTGCGTTAGCCGTAGTCACCCCGCTGGCCTGCAAATCCAAAACCACCATCAAACCACTGGCCGGATCGTACAATAATGGCACAAACGACATCTGACGATTCACATAACCCGAAGTACCCTTACTCGCGGATATATCACCTGTCGCAAATTGCGGGTTCGGACCGTTACCCTCCAGTTTCACGTCACTGCCCAGGAATTTGATCCATCCGGTAGCCACAAAGTCGAGACCTCTGTCCTCAACCGGCTCTTCTTTGACCCCATAACCGGAATCGTAATCGAACACCAGCAGGTCCGACACATCCCGCAACTGCAGATAAATCTCGCCATCGCCGGCATCAACCGTGATATTTCCGCCTACGCTTAGATCTCCCAGATATACATCGCCCCCATCCGTTTCAATCACCAGGTTGCCGTCAACCAAACTCAGCTTCTGATGAGATTCCATGCGAAATTCGCCGCCGTTTGTTTTGAATATGAGATCTCCGGAGGTCTTCTTGTAAATCGTCGCCGAGTCCGGAATCTCCATAACATCGCCGAGCTTGATATTTCCTGTCGTCGTAACCGTAGAGTTGAACTCAACGATCCCTGTGTTCGCTGTCTTAAGTGAAGCCAACGCGGTATCAGCCCCAATATCATTACCAAAAATGATGTCGCCCTGTCCGGCGTCGATACTCAGTTCATAACCGCCGTCAATAGTTCCTGCAAACACCACATCATCGCCGACCATCCCGGCTGTGCTGACCGTCACATCGCCGGCCAATTGCACATTACCTTTCTCTACGGACAGCACATCACCATTTTCATCACGGGTAATAACCCCATAATGAATATCACTGCCGGTGCTATTATAGTTGCCGCTGATCGTGATTAACTCGTCTGCACTGTAAGTCTGAGAACCTGCGGTAGTTACATCGGCCAAACTGATATTCCGACCCGTCACCGCCAGACTCGCCGGAGCAGAGCTTTCACCCACCTTGTTCTCCAGCGTTACATTCCCGATCCCAGCCGCCAGTGTCAGCGACGGTTCGCCGTCAATCTTACCCTCAATGGTAATATCCGCTCCGCCGGCATTGTCTGTAGTCGTCACAGCAACGTCATTACCAATTTGCACACTATCTTTAACTCGAACAAAATTACCTCGCGTAACGATGTCCGCATTCAGCGTCGTGGCGCCGGCGCCGTTAAGCGTAATTGACGCATTATCTGCTCCTCTTAACGTGCTGGCCACCGTAATCGCTCCGCCGAACATCGGCGACTGAATGACCACCGGGTCGTTGAACACCACATCGCCACCGCCGCCGCCCACCGTGACCAAACCCGAACCATCGTCACGTCCTATGATAACCAGCGCCGCCCCGTTTTGCACATTACCCAGATCGCCCTGACTCAGATACAGAACGTTCCCGCTGTCGATTATGTCGCCGGCAACCTGTATATCCTGACCGACGCTGCTAGGCTGCAGTTTAATATCCCGCCCGGCATTGCTCACCGGACCGTTCAAATCAATCTCGTTTGCCGTCAGTACCAACTCACCCGCAGCCGTCTTGTCCAGCATCGCTAGCGCCAGCGTACCGGTCTCCGCTTTGATCTCCTGAGTTGCCACACCGTCCAGAGTGACAGCCTTTTCTAAAGTTACATTATTACCACCGGTAACATTCCCGGCCAGATTCGCCACATCCCCCAGCTTAACCGAACCGGACGCGTACAATTCAGATTCGCCGTCCGCCCGGTCGGTTATGACCAAATCACCAACATTGACACTCACTATCTTGTTCAGATCCACCAGTGTATCACCGCTTAACGTCAGGTTACCACTGCCGTTCTTGGTGATGGTTTCACTGGCCAAAAGTATGCCGTCGGTGGCATCGAATTCCTGATTGCCGCCGGTGGCCGTGACTATCCCGACAAATGTTATACCACTGCCTGTAACGTCACCACTAACTGTCGCCTTATCTTTAAGCGCCACCGAATCGGAAGCCGTCAAATCCCCAGCCGCCACCAGTTCATCCTCAACAATCAGACCACCGTTGTTGACCTGTACATCATCTGCAAGGTTCACCAGCGTACCACCGCCCAGCGTCAGCTCGCCAGTGCCGCTCTTGGTAATCGTGCCCCCAGCCAAAAGGCTGCCACCGACCGCATCAATCCGCTGAGACGCACCGCCGTCAAGCACTCCGTCCACCATTAAATTAACATCATTACCGGCAATAAAATCTCCCGCCGCCGTGAAAATATCCTCGATGGTCAGGTCACCACTGGCAACATGTACTGTCTTTTCAAGATTTACCAGCGTACCGCCCAGCGTAAGATTACCGCTATTGCTCTTGATAATCGTATCATCGGCTGAAAGCACACCGTTCGTCGCATCGAACCTCTGGTCATCGCCATCGGCAGTAACCGCCTTGGCAAAGGTAACTCCACCGCCGGTGACATCACCTGCCAAATCAGCCGTACCATCCAAAAGTACCAAACCGGAAGCCACCAGATCGCCGTCCGCGTTAACCGCATCCGTTATCGTCAAGCCGCCCTTGTCAACCTGAACCGTCTTGGCAAGATCCACCAGTGTATCTCCGCCAAGGATAAGATCGCCGTTTCCGCTCTTGGTAATCGTTTCGCTGGCTGCAAGTGTCCCGGCGCCGGCATCGAAGCTCTGGATGCCGTCACCATCGGCGACAACCGTCTGGATAAAGGCTACCCCATTACCAGCCACATTACCCGCCAGATTAGCGATACCTTGCAGCGTCACATTACCGCTGGCCGTTAGATTGCCTTCCGCATCAACCTTATTCTCAACCAGCAGACTACCGCCCTCAACGCTCACCGCGTTGTTCAGATCGACCAGCGTCACGCCTTTCAAAGCAAGATTACCAGCACTGGTCTTGGTCAGTGTCTGGGCTGCCTGCAGCGTCTGCGCCGCCGCCAGTTCCTGATCGGACCCGCCGTCCAGCACAGCCGTCTGGTTAATTATTACATCTCCGCCGCCGGTAACATTCCCACCCAGATTGGCAACATCCCGCAATATCACATCATTGCTGGCAATCAGATCGCTCTGTGCATCCAATTTACCATTTGCCAGCAAACTGCCGTCATTGACGGATACTACACCATCCAGATCGATCAGAGAACCAGCTTCTAAATCCAGATCGCCGGTCTCGGTCTTTGTCAACGTTTGACTTGCCATCAGCGTGCTACCCGCCTTTATCCGCTGGGTTGCGCCGTCCAGCACCACCGCACTATTGAATGTCACGTTATTACCGCCGGTAACATTGCCGGCCAGGGCCGCTTCGCTGTTTAGCGTCACACTACCGGCAGCCGTCAGACTGCTTTCAGCGTCAACCTTGCCCGTTACAGACAAATCGCCGCTGCTGACATTTACCGCACCATCCAGATTAACCAGAGAACCGGCTTTCAAATCCAGATTCCCTGCTCCGGTCTTACTGAGCGCCTTCATCGCATGAAGCTCACCGGCAACCGCGTTAACTTCCTGATTCGTCCCGCCGTTCAACGTAACAACATCGTTAAATGTCACGCTATTACCACCGGTAACATTATTCCTCAGCGTCGCCGAACTTTGCATCAACACATCATTACCGGCGCTGACCGCACCAGTCATGTCAGCCACCCCAGCCACCGTTACATTACGACCGGCAGTAACATTATTCCTCAGCGTCGCCGAACTTTGCATCAGCACATCATTACCGGCGCTAACCGCGCCAGTCACGTCAGCCACCCCAGCCACCGTTACATTACGACCGGCAGTAACATTATTCCCCAGCGTCGCCGAACTTTGCATCAGCACATCATTACCGGCGCTAACCGCACCAGTCACGTCAGCCATCCCAACCACCGTCACGTTATTATTGGTTGCGGTAATTTTACTCACCGCCGTCACCGCACCATCCAAAACCACATCCGTAGCCCCCGTAAGGTCATTACCCGCTTCGATAACCGGCCCGGCCACCAACAAGCTGCCGCCGCTGACTGTCACAACATCGTCCAGATCAACCTTAACACCGGCTTTCAACACCAGATCATCTGTACCCTTAGTCAATGCCTTCTCCGCATGTATTGTACCGCTGGCGCTTACTGCCTGGCTGTTTGCCGCGTTGAATGTACCTGTACCTTTCAGCGTTATGTTATTGCCATTCTTGGCCAGCATATTATTCGCCGTTGACGTAAAGTTATTCTCCAGAACCAGATCAGCCTCATCCGTCGTCAGGTTAACGTCAACATCAATACCATTGGCAGCCTTAGCGATCAGACCGTCGAATTCCGAAGCATTGCCTGCAAACGAAATCTTGTCATCAGCATTCAGCGTAACCGTATTAACATTATCGCTGTTAACCTCTGTAATTCCGTCAACCACGATAACACCGGACGTCACAAGCTCCAGACTACCCGCTGTGATATTGCCAAGTTCCACATCCGAAAGGTTCAACCTGCCTGCAACCGGTAAAGTACCCAGACCAATTCCCCCGCCATCAGAATCCGTTATCGTCGTGGCCGCAACGCCGCTGCTCAGATTACCAAGCAGGTCAATATCGTTGGCAGTAATGTTCAAAACATTGCCTGTGGTTGAAACCGTCGAACCAAAGGCGATCTCAAGATCACCGGCACCCAGGCCGCTAGTGTCAGCATTTATCACCGTTATACCCGCAGTGGTCAGACTGTCTTTGATGCTTATCCCATTGTCAGCATTGAGCGTCAAGGCCCCGGCCCCGGTGAGCGAACCGTTGGTTGTAGCTAGCGTAAGACTCGTAGCCGAAGTCACGGTCACACCATCAGCAAAGGCTATTCCGTCGCTGCCGTCAGCAGAACCGTTGGCATCTCCGTCCAGCGAAAGAATGCCGGTATCAGTGGCCAAATCTTCATTTATACTTATGCCATTATTCGCCTGGACATCAAGGGCATTGAAGGTCGAGGGGGCATTGGCAAATTCAATGCTCCCCGCGGCATCAAGAGTAACAGTACCAACATTATTACTGTTGGCGGCGCTGATGTCATCGACGGTAATCGAACCGGCCGTCTCCAACTCCAGATATGCCGCAGCGATTCTCTCTAACTCCGAACCCGAAAGGTTCAATCCATTGGTCACCGCAGTGTCACCCAAACCAATTCCCCCGCCATCAGAATCCGTTATCGTCGTGGCCGCAGCGCCGCTGCTCAGATTACCAGACAGGTCAATATCGTTGGCAGTAATGTTCAGAGCATTGCCTGTGGTCGAAACCGTCGAACCAGAAGCAACCGTAAGATCACCATCACCCAGGGGAGTAATGTCAGCATTTATCACCGTTGTACCAGCAGTGGTCAGACTGTCATTGATGCTTATCCCCTTGTCAGCATTGAGCGTCAAGGCCCCGATCCCGTTCATATCCCCGTTAGGAGCATCGAGTGTGATGGCCCCGGCGGTTGCGCTTAATTGCACCCCATTGGCAAAAAAAAGGTCATCATTGCCGTCAAGCGACAAATCACCCTCATCCGTCGTCAGGTTAACGCCAACATCAATACCATTGGCAGCCTTAGCGATCAGACCGTCGAATTCCGAAGCATTGCCTGCAAACGAAATTTTGTCATCAGCATCCAGCGTAACCGTATTAACATTATCGCTGTTAACCCCTGTAATTCCGTCAACCACGATGGCACCGCCCGTCACAAGCTCCAGACTACCTGACGTGATCCATAAAAGATCCCCATCCGAAAGGTTCAAACCGCCTGCAACCGGCGTGGCGCCCAGACCGATTCCCACCCCATTGACATTGATAATCTCCACCTTACCGCCGGCGATAATACCCAATCCGGGCACTGGTATTATGTCTATGTCATCCTCTTCACTGAGGTAAATATCGTTACCGGCCTTAGCCACCAGCACATCCACATTTGTATCAATCTCATCACCCACAGCGCCTATTGACATACCTGCCTCAATCCACGCTGCCCATGCCGTTACATCCACCTGACCATCGGTATCCGTAATATCCCCGGTAGTCGCTATGACTGTCGCCGTTGTCGCGTTCACTGCGAATCCCGAAACATTATTGCCGGCTTCCATATAGACGTCTGCGGCACTGGCACCGGAATTCGAAATATCATTGCCTGCAATCAAATCAGCACTAGGCCCGGCTGTCACTGTCGAACCGCTGATATTGACGGCACTTAACAACGCACTGCCGACGCCGGTATTGACCGTCGAACTGGTAATATCACCACCGGTAACCTTCACCTCGGCATTGCCGCCACTCGTCGTAACCGTAGCGCCGGTAACTGTTCCATTAGCAACCAAATCGATACGACCGCCGTTCGATACCAGAGTTGCGGAAGCCAAACCGTCAGCCTCATCAATGTACTGCACGCCTGCCGCACCGCCGCCACTCGTATCGACTTCCAGCGTATCCACGTCAGTGTTCACCCTGTTGACATCAGACAACCCGAACGAATTGCTCGTTGCCGTCAACCTGCCGGCGGAAATAATACCACTATTTTGCGTTATCGTCCCGGCGGTCAGGGTAACGTTATTACTTGTTATGCCGCTGGTCCCCACTCCCACTGTACCAACTATCAGGCCATCTGCATCCGTATAAGATATATCATTGGTAGTATTCGCCGCCAGGATGCCAACATTATTGCTTATGTTTGTTAGCATATATGACCCGGCGCCCAGCAGTTCCAGTCCTGATGCCGTGATCGTACCTGCCACCGTCTGCGTCACCGCATCGTCAGCGTTTAGTGTAACGTTATTACTTGTGTTTATGCCGCTGGTCCCCTGAACTGTACCAACTGTTAGGGCATCTGCATCCGTGTAAGATATATCATTGGTAGTATTCGCCGCCAGGGTGTCAACATTGTTGCTTCCGTTTGTTAGCGTATATGACCCGGCCCCAAGCAGTTCCAGTCCTGACGCTGTAATCGTACCTGCCACCGTCTGCGTCACCGCACCGTCGGCGTTCAGTGTTATATCGCTCACACTGACCGCACCAACAGCACTGTTCAACGCCAGCGTGCCGCCGCCGCCCGTCTCCGTCTTAAGGCTCACCGCGTTGCCGTTTGTGTTTATGCCGCTGGTCCCCTGAACTGTACCAACTGTCAAATCATCCGCATCCGTGTAAGATATATCATTGGTAGTATCCGCCGCCAGGGTGTCAACATTATTGCTTCCGTTTGTTAGCGTATATGACCCGGCGCCCAGCAGTTCCAGTCCTGACGCCGTGATCGTACCTGCCACCGTCTGCGTCACCGCACCGCCAGCGTTCAGCGTAACATCACCACTTGTGTTTATGCCGCTGGTCCCCTGAACTGTACCAACTGTCAGGGCATCTGCATCCGTGTAAGATATATTATTGGTAGTATTCGCCGCCAGGGTGTCAACATTGTTGCTTCCGTTTGTTAGCGTATATGACCCGGCCCCAAGCAGTTCCAGCCCTGACGCCGTGATCGCACCTGCCACCGTCTGCGTTACCGCACCGTCGGCATTCAGCGTTACATCGCCCACGCCGCCATTTAACACATCGCCCAGCGTCGCGCTGGCATGGTTGATAGTAATGCCGCCGGTCGCCGTAATCGCTCCGCTATCGACATTATTGAAATCAACGCCACTACTGGTAAAGCTTCCCCCGTTCGTATCAATCGGCGCGTTGATATCCACCGAACCTGCTCCATCATTATACGCAGCAGCATCCGCCGTCAGTACCACATCACCACTTTGCGTAGTTATTGACTCATTAACGACAATATCGTTACCGGCTTCAGCCACAATGCCCGAACCAGAGTTTATCATATTTACAGGTTCATTAAACAGAATATCATTGGTAGCCCTCAGTTCGACATTGGTGCTGGCCGCCACTTGTTCAATCGCCCCGGCCCATATCTTCGTATCGCCGTCAGTACCAGGCGGATCAGGCAAGTCATCATCGCCAAACTCATCAACATCGAGCAGGTCACCGGCTTCAGCGGCGCCGGCGTTCACCACCTCGATATTAGTCGGGTCCAGCAGCAATGTACCCATCTCGCCTTTCGGCGCCCGCGTATCCACTGCCCCCGCGAAATTCAGCGTTTCTTTACCCGATACTTCCACCAGCCCCCCGTCACCTGATTGTGCTCCACCCCGGGCGCTGATACTGCCGTAATAACTGGTCTTGCCATCTGCCCAGACGACCACCTTACCGCCGTCGCCGGTATCGATAGCATCAGCTTTAATGGCTGAATCCCCACTCACATAAGTCTGCTCAGCCGTTTGCAGCTCACCTTTGCCCTGATAGTCACCGCCGACCAGCACCGTACCCCCCCCACTCGTACCGGAAGCATCAACCTCAGCGCCGAACAAACCTACTTTTTTCCCTGTCAACTCAATTGTACCGCCCTTGCCATCCGCATCGGACGCATCCAGCGAACCGGACACCACAACTGTACCTTGCTCGCCGCCCTCAACGGCAATCTCCTTCGCCTTAACCTTTCCGGTAGTCCGGATAGCCATCGAATACAGATCGCCCGCTCCAAAAACAACCTTCTTTGCATCGACCGTACCGCTATTATCAACACCCGCCGTCGAATCCGAATTCGCCAAATCAGCCCCAGCCCCTTCGAGTTTCACAAAAACACTTCCACCCACCTGGCCCACATACACATCCTCACCAGCCAGCAGCATAACTGTACCGCCATCGGCCAAAATACTTCCGTGATTAGCCACGTGCTTACCGATCAGATTCACCGCGTCCGCGGCTATCGTACCGGAATTGATCACCGAACCGGTAACATCGGTAAAATGATTAACATTGTTCAGAAAATCCTCGTTGGTCATGTTACCCGCCGCCGCGTAAATCGCGCCCACATCTACCAGCGCCCCTTTAGCGAAAAACACGCCCGCCGGATTCGTAATATAAACCTGACCGTTCGCCAGCAGCGAACCGGCTATCTCGGTCGGGTCCGGACCTTGTACCCTGTTGAGTACCCGAGACGCCGAACTCGGCTGTACAAACTGGATAGTCTCCTGCCTGAGTACCCCGAAACCTTCATAATTGATAATACTGTTATTGCTCGCTTCTATGCGCGTAAAATCCCCGTCGTGCGCAAAGTTCACGTCACCGCGCACTACCTTTTCACCCTTGATCCCCGCCCAGGCCGGCGCAATCGGCTGCATTACCATAATCGCAATAAGCAACACTCGCAAATTAAACGCCATCTCACCACGCCTACGCAATTTTACTAACGACTTTACTGTACCCATAATCGAAAAACTCCTCTCCTTCGCGTTCACTTGTATCTTGGTCACCATAGTCTTCTTTCCCTCTACTATATTTTTTACCGTTTTTTGTTCCGTATCCAAACCTTAGTCTTCTTATCTCTCTAAACCGGCAATTCTTCTTGCCCGATAAACCACTCACAATAAGCACCGTCATCAAAAAACCACCGTACCTACTACGTGAATCTCTTCATGACCGCTGTTTATATACTCTCCGGCGCTCTCTACATCTTCCAGCGCAAAGCCCCAATCAGCTCGAACGCTGAAATTCCGCGTCAACTGCAATTCCAACCCCACACCGGTTCCCATCAAGGTCTCGTCTGTCTCGAAAGACAGGGGTTCACTAATAGAAGTGCCGCCAATATCGAAAAACGTACGAACAATCAAATCCCAGTCCGGCCGGCCATAAAGCTGTTGAGGCGCCCACCTGAACGGCTTGCCGAACAAATCACCCGTCTCCGGTTGGACCTTAAAGGCTTTCGGTATATGATACCGATACTCGACACTGCCGACATAAGTCGTATCACCATTAACTATCGATTCCGGATAGCCCCTGACCGTATAAAGACCGCCTACAACCCCAATAGCCTGGGGAATAAGCCTGTCACCAAAAGAATACTGACCTCTCAGCGACAACGCCACTTCATGAGCCAATGTAGAACTTTCCGGTGTCTTCGTATCTTCCCACGCCTGCCGGTTCAACGCCGGTTCCAGGAAGAACGAGTGACTGCCACTCCATTTCACAACTCGCCAGTCCTTTTCCGTACCCGTCCGGCCCAGTTCTATAATATCTTCTTCTTCAGTGCCCGACACCCCGGACCAGTTCCATTCGTACTCTACCTGCCCGTAGGTGCTCGACGTTCCTGTATTCCGTTCCAGTCGAAGACCCACAGTCGGCAAAAAGAAATCCGATTCACCACTGGTCTCAGCAGCCTCATTCTCTACCATTATGTTACGCCACCGCGCCCCAGCAAACGCATCAACAAAAAGCTCCTCGTACTGAAGCACGTTCTTAATCAGTTCCGCCCCAACTCCCCATTCCTCGCTATGGAATTGCTCATTGGCAAAACCCACTTCCGATGCGTCAAACTGCCCCCATGTCCCGTAAACACGCCAACGCCAGTCATCGGTATCGAACAGCGGCCTTTCGTACGAACCCACCACCGAGTGCGCCTCGCTAAATCCAGCCGTAATATAATCAAGCGTCATAATATCGTCATTGCCGGTAACCTGATTGTGGGTGATACCGAACCTCTCACGCCACTCGTTCGTATTTTTTGTTCCGGTATTAGACAACTGCATATAACCAAGAAAACCCTTCGTCTCCGTAACCAGAAAATCAAGCACTACCTCCCCTGGCTCCTCAGCGCCGCTCAATGCAACATCAACCTTTCTTCCGGGATGCCGATTCAGCCGACCAATATAATCATCCAGAAGATCCTTCCTCAGAAGGTCTTTTGTTTCTTCTTCACTTTCCTTGGCGGCAGCCACCGGAGATCGGTCCATGATACGCTCATGTCGCGGATTATTGATTCTTGCCTCGCTGGCAATACGTTCTCCCGAAGCAATGGTACGAACCTCTCTTACGATACCGGTCCAGATCACCATCCGAAGGGTGTTACCTCGCCCCTCTCTGCCCATATCTTCGTATGTATCCGGATCAATATCCTCTTCATGCGGTGTAACATAAATCCCGATAAAACCTTCCTGGTTGAAGTAATTAACGATCTCTTCTGAAATCTTCCTGATAGCACTGGCATAAAAACTCTGTATCGCCAACTTAGGAACATCTCCCAGGCGAACCATAGTTGCCGCGCCCGCGCGCGGAGCAATGTAGCCGTTCGCCGTCTCCGTTAGTTTGACCTCAATCTCCATGAGTTCATCAAGCGGCGGAAGTCCAGGATGGTCTCGAAGTTGATATTCAAACACAAACGCACGGACCTCATAGCTCGGCCCGTCATTGGAATCCGCGGTAATAGCACCTTGACCGGCTTCAGGTGCGTCGGCCCCAGCCACACCAGGCAAAACCACCATCAACCACAAAGCCCACAGAACTAAAAACAGAGCCTTCATCCTAGATATGTTAGTTTTCATAAAGCATCTCTCCACTGTTACTGCTGAAATCCTTACAGAATAGCTTCACGACTCGAATCCCTTCAAGCCGGCCCTAGACCAGGAATGATCCGACTGCATCGCCGGTCAATTCACTTATTCTACCCGTTTTGGGCCGAATTTGTCAATCTTTTTTTTGAGTTGCCCTTTAGGGACATCAATTGCCTGTGAGTTTTTACTAAACCAGCTCACTTATAGTCCGATAAAACCCCCCATATCTTTCCCAAAACCAATGTCCCAACCGGTTTCCACCTGTTATAGGACCTTAACGTCTTGTGTTCAAAGAAATTACAGCCATCCAAAATTTACGTCGGTTACAATGGATTTGCCTGGCTGAAGCGGTCACGCAACTGCTATATTCCTGGTATTTTCATTCAGTATGGGGACAAATTGTTTGTCGCGGCTCTAGTTTTTTTGCGAGGAATTGGCCGGTGTAGCTCTGCTCGGTGGCGGCTATCTGCTCTGGTGAACCCTGGGCTATGATGGTTCCACCGGCGTCACCGCCTTCGGGACCGAGGTCGATGATGTAGTCGGCCATCTTGATTACGTCAAGATTGTGCTCGATGACAATGACGGTATTACCCATGTCAACCAGCCGATTGAGTACGTTTAGCAGGTTGTGAATGTCGGCAAAATGCAGGCCGGTGGTCGGTTCGTCCAGTACGTAAAGTGTGTGACCGGTGCCGGCTTTGCCAAGCTCGGAAGCTAATTTTACCCGCTGGGCTTCACCGCCGCTAAGGGTGGTCGAGGGCTGGCCCAGAGTCATGTAACCGAGTCCGACATCGTGGAGTGCCTGCAATAGTTGTTTGACTTTGGGGAAGTTCTCAAAAAACCCCATCGCGTCCTGGATGTGCATATCGAGAACGTCGGCTACATTCATGCCGCGGTACTTGACATCTAATGTCTCGCGATTGTAACGCAGTCCGTTACACTGATCGCAAACAACATAAACATCGGGCAGAAAATGCATTTCGATTTTTCTGGTGCCCTGCCCCTGGCAGGCTTCGCAGCGGCCGCCCTTGACATTAAAGCTGAATCTGCCGGGGCCATAACCGCGAATTTTTGCCTCTCTGGTTTTGCTCAACAGTTGTCGGATCAGATCGAAAACTCCGGTGTAGGTCGCCGGGTTGGACCGGGGCGTTCGGCCGATGGGGCTTTGATCGATCTGTATGACCTTGTCGATCCGCATCGTGCCGACCAGTCGTTTATGTAGCCCTGGCTTTTCGCGTGAGCCGTAAATTTTCCGCCGCAGCGCCGGCAGTAATACCTGACTGACCAGCGAGCTTTTGCCTGAGCCGCTTACTCCCGTTACGCAAACAAAATTTCTAAGTGGAAATGAGACATCGATGTTTTTGAGGTTGTTTTGCTGGACTCCTTTCAGTGCGACACAATACTTAATGTTGACCTTACGGCGTTTCGCAGGCGGTTTGATTTGCAGATTACCGCAAAGATATCTGCCCGTCAGCGATCTGGGTTGGGCGATAATGCGGTCAATCGTTCCTTCCGCAACGATTTCGCCGCCATGGGTCCCGGCGGCCGGGCCGATATCGATGAGGTGATCCGCAGCATACATAGTGTCCTCATCGTGCTCGACGACCAGTACAGTGTTGCCCAGCTCGACAAGGTGCTTTAATGTATGAATAAGCTTTTCGTTATCGCGGTGATGGAGACCGATGGACGGTTCGTCCAGTACATAACAAACGCCTACGAGCTTCGAACCGACCTGCGTTGCCAGGCGTATGCGCTGAGCTTCGCCGCCGGAAAGGGTTCCACTCGTCCGGTCGAGTGTGAGATAATCTAAGCCTACGTTGACCATAAATTCCAGACGATTGTGGAGTTCCTTCATTATCGGCCCGGCGATCTGGCGGTTCTGACCGGTTAGTTTCAGACCATTGAAAAACCGCTGAGCCTGACCGATGCTCATACGTGTGATTTCATTAATGTTATGGCCGTCAATCAATACTGCCAACGACTCGGGACGCAGGCGTGCGCCGTAACATTCCCGGCACGGATTTAGCGACATATAGCTGTGTAAATGCGCCTTGACGAATTCACTGTCTGTTTTGTTAAAACGCCTGATGAGGTTGGGAATGATGCCTTCGAAGTTCGACCAGCCATCAGCAGAATTGCCATGAAGCAATATTTTGCGTTTCGAAGCCGGAATGCTTTCAAATGGTACGTCAGGACTGACATCGAACTCGCGGCAAAATCGCCTTATCAGCCGATTGTAAAATATATTCATTCGTTTGCCGCCGCGCCGCCATGCGGTTATGGCCCCTTCCGTCAGCGAGAGTGTGGTATCCGGAACAATCAACTCCTCGTCAAATTCAAGGATGGTTCCAAGCCCGTCACAACTCTGACACGCCCCGTAGGGACTGTTGAAACTGAAACATCGCGGGGACAACTCCGGCATCGACACTTCCGGGTGATCGAGGCAGGCGTATTTTTCGCTGTAATGGGTTTCCCGCCATCGCCCGCCTTTGTCTTCTTTGAGTACGAGCACTAAACCATCACCGAGTTTCAGGGCGATCTCTACGGAGTCCGCCAGACGCGATCGGACAAGTGGTTTTATCACGATCCGATCTACCACCACTTCGATGCTGTGCTGCTGATTGCGACTAAGGCTGGGAACATCCTTTAGCTCGTAAATTTCGCCGTCGATACGTACGCGAACAAATCCTTCACGCTGAATCCGTTGCAGTATTTCGGTGTGTTCGCCTTTTTGGCCGCGTACCAGGGGTGCACATATCTGTATTTTTTTACCTTCGCCTTCGCTCATCAGGGCGTCGGTGATCTGGCCGGGGTGTTGGGTTTTGATTGGCTTGCCGCAAATATAACAATGCGGGTTGCCGACGCGGGCAAATAAAAGCCTGAGGTAATCATAGATTTCCGTAGTAGTTGCAACTGTGGAGCGCGGGTTATGACCACTGCCTCGCTGCTCAATGGCGATTGTGGGGGGCAACCCTTCAATGCTTTCCACATCGGGCTTTTGCATTTGTTCGAGGAACTGGCGGGCGTAAGCCGAAAGCGATTCGACATATTTGCGTTTTCCCTCGGCGTAAATAGTGTCGAACGCCAGGGAGCTTTTGCCCGAGCCGCTAAGGCCTGTGATTACTACCAGTTTATCACGAGGTATCTCTACGTTTATTGATTTGAGGTTGTGCTCTTTGGCGCCGCAAATAACAATGTGTTTGTGAGTCATAAGTCGTTATTTCTCCTCAAGGTTATGGTCCAGGCTGATGCGAGCCGGGGCGGTCCGGGGAGCCGCAAGAGTCCAGTCGTTTATTGGCCAGGAATACATTCCGTCTATTGTAACTTGTTTGCCCCTTCCGCTACAAGAACAAATGTTGGTCTGTTTGACAGGAGGTTCATCAGATGTGGTTCGTAACCTCTTTTTACTAAGGAAGTTACAACAGTGTCAAAAAGCTGGATGAGATATGGCGGGGAGGTGTTTTGTGGGGTTACGTTCTAAAAAAAAGGTGAAGCAGAACAGGAGGGGTTGTTCTGCCTCACCAGCAAAGGAGGAGAAAAGAGAATCAAATTATTTCCAATCCAACGTCCTATATTATACACGTCAACATGACCCTGTGTACACTATATTATTATAAAATACACGAAAAAACTGTTCTGGCAAGACTAAAATTGGCAAAAAGTAAAAAAAAATTTACACAAATACATACTATTACCCAAGTTAACGAAAGTTGCAGCATTAACGTTAAGTGGGGTAAGATAGGGAATATGGGCAATCTGTTACTTTTCGGTAAGTTGCCGGTTTTCGCTGGAGTGGTTTGTCGGCTACACATTTGGTGATCGCGGGAGAGAAGGCGGAAGTAGGAGGTTAGAAAACAGAAGGCGGCGGGCGGTAGGAGGAAGTGTGCGTTTGTAAGTCGTTGTTTTTGGTTCAGGGAAATTGATGTAACTCCTTATTTTTGGTGGTTGGGAATTGTTGTAAGTGCTTATTTTACGTTATTGGAATTGATGTAAGTGCTTATTTTTGCGTAACGATTATAACGATTAGGCAAGATGGGTAAGAAAAAAGTGCGAAATTCCGACGAATTCCGATGAAAAGTGATGTGGTTTGTACTATGTTTGCACTATGTTTGCACCATGTTTGTACCTACTTTGTACCCTGTTTGTACTATGTTTTGATGAGTTTTGATGTTAAGATAGGTAAGATTAACCACGGAGGCACCGAGACACAGAGAAGAGGTCAGATTTGAGAAGACAGAAGGAAAGAGGGCGGACCAGTTGGGAGGGGTGGGAAAGGTGCGAAAGGTGGGAAAAGTGGGAAGGTGGGAAGGGAGGATGGAGGGGTCGGGGGGAGGGGCTGAAAAAAAATGTGTAATCAGCCAATATTTTACAGAAATAGGTTTTGACATGATTTGAGCATATAGCTATGATATGAGATTAAGGCTATGGAATTGTGGGGCCTTTTGTGAAATCCCACGGAGAAAATCGGAAGAAGGCACGAGGCACTAGAAGATAAGAATAAAAAGATTAACCACTGAGGCACAGAGACACAGAGAAGAAAGAATTTTTAAGAAAAAGATTTATAGCCACAGAGGGCACAGAGGAAGAGAACGAATAATAGGGACAGAAGACAGAAGGAAAAGAATAGGATCCGCAGATTACGCAGATTCTCGCAGATTGGAGATTAGGTTTGAGAATAAACCGCTAATGAACGCTAATTGACGCGGATAGAAAAAAATAAGTACGAAGAAGATTTATTTAGTAAATGCAAGAGACGCTAAGAAGAAAATTGGCCATAGAGGTGAGGATAAGAAAATAAGAATTCCGCAAAGGCGCCATTAGAATAAATTCGGGCATGGTCAGGGCTACGCTTGCTGACTGTTTTGGTTCTCACATAAATAGATATCGGAAGAATATGATAAATGTCACAAAGAGACTGTGTAATTAATGCCCCTGAACCTTCTAAGTTTGCCGTTGATCCTGCGGCAGAGAATGAAAATGTTACTCCATACGCTATATATGCTCCTTGCCTTATGCTATATGACTATATAGGTTAGGCGATGGATGCGCACAAGGAGCGAAGGTTTGGGGGCAGTTTTTGATTAGATTTTCAAAAATTCCAAAGCCAACCGCAGAGCTATTGCGACAGCCTGCAGATACTGTGCAATTATTTCTGACTAGTCAAACATTGCAAGATGTTGCGAAAACGCTTGAAGTTCACCCCGGCCATCTTAAGAGATGGCTTTACGAATACCCCGGACATGCCGGTTACGTTAATTTTAATGTACCCAAAAAAAGAGGAGGACACCGTAGAATCTCTGTCCCACCTAATTCTCTCAAAATTCTTCAAGCCAAGTTTAAGACTATTTTGGATCAAGTATACGAGCCTAAGAATTGTGTTTATGGTTTTGTTGCTGATAGGTCGATAGTTGGAGGTGCCGGACGGCATAAAAAAAGAGCACGCTGGATTCTCAATATTGACATAAAAGATTTTTATCCCTCAGTAAATTTCGGGCGGATTCAAGGCCTTTTTAAATCACTTGGTATTGCACACAAGGCCGCTTCGATTTGGGCACACCTAGTTACGTTTGAAGGTGTATTGCCACAAGGCGCATCAACTTCGCCTGTAATATCCAATATGATTGCAAGGCAACTTGATAACAAGATGGTCGGACTTGCCAGGGAGTTTCATTTGAGATATACCAGATATGCAGATGACATGAGTCTATCAACGACAGAAGTCACATTTCCTCCTGAACTAGTGACATGCGTTGGGACTGGTCTCAACCCTAAAAACGTGAAACTGTCAACTTGGCTGATCGAGTTTTTTAAATCAGTTGGATTTGAAATCAATACTAAGAAAACACGGTTGTATTCAAAGGCAGTTCGCCAAGAAATCACCGGGCTAACAGTTAATGAATTTGTAAATGTGAGACGCTCATTTATTAGACAAATTCGCGCGATGATATATGCTGCAGACAAATTCGGGTTTACTAATGCTGGTCGGGAATACATACGCGAATACGCTCCAACTGGGCGAATTCCTCTTGAAGTATTGGAGAGTGATAGCTTTGATTCCGCAGCATACTTCAAGCAGGTTATATATGGAAAGCTAGCTTTTCTTCGCGCTGTACGAGGCAAGACCGACAAATGTTACGTTAACTTTTGCTTGAAATTATCCAAGATAGATCCTAATCCGCCTAAACAAATAATGGAGATAAAAAAAATGTATGAAGAATTTGATGTATTTATTTGTCATGCTAGCGAAGACAAAAATGAAGTAGCGGTTCCACTTTTCGACGCACTTACTGAACTTAGTGTACCTGCGTTTATTGATGTAGAGTATATCAAGTGGGGTGACTCTTTTGTCGAAAAGATCAATCATGCTCTATCGCGTGCTAAGCTTGTAATAGTTGTTCTTTCGTTAAACTCCGTTGACAAAGCTTGGCCTAAGAAGGAAATCAATTCCGCCCTAGCAAGAGAAATTGAAGGCCAAACTAAAGTTCTTCCGTTGATGGTAGGCGATGAAAATATTATTAGGAAACTATTGGATAAGCTGCCGCTTCTTCAGGATAAGCTATACAAAACATGGTCAAGAAATCCATCTGACGTTGCTGAAGAGATTAAATCCCTTCTTGCCTAAAGTTAACTATTCTGAGACTAAAGATGTTTGGACACAAGTTGGATAACAAGAGATAGCCGCATGTGGCAAAGCAGGCCCTATATTGGCGCTATAAAGCTGGAAGTAAGACACGAAAGCGGGTAGAACTGGAAAGCATATAAACAGAAGTTGGCAGGAGAGGATTGATGACGCTCAAAGGAATTTTAGAGCAACGTAAGCTTGCAAGCGAACTAGCAACTGCCAGGAAGTATGCCGTGGCGCTGATCACCGGAGCGTTCGGTATCGGGCTATTCATCTCCGAGATTCAGAGAATATGGAAACTTCCTCACTGTTTCTTCAGTTGGGCATACATTGCCCTATTTGTCTTGGTGGGGCTCCTTGTCTTTGTTTGGATCTGGGCGACACAGAAGGAGCTGGATCTCCTTCTTGAGTGGCTAGAACCAAAGAGCTATGTTCCCCCTTCCAGCATGAAAGAGACTGCAATGATTGTCGGTGAGGGAGTTGTGTTGACGGCGCTCTTCTTCACTGCAAGGGACCCATGTGTGTTTTCAATTGTTTTCACTGCGTATAGCCTGCTGGTAATGGTGTCGGTGATGCACCTCAACCGAGAGCTCCGATTGGCGTTTGCTGACACTGAAGAACACTTGGCGAAGACGACCGAAAGCGAACGCAATCCCCTTGTTGGTCTCCAGCTTGAGGGTCTGGGAGTCCTCTGCGAGTATTTCCTGGGGCGTCCACATACTCTACGCCATATCGTGATTCTCTTGGTCTCAGTGCTGGGTGTTGGTCTCTCGGCTTGGTGGTGGTTGAGTGATGCTCAGGCCCTTGGCATTGCGTCCTATTCCTTGTTCTTTACACTCATACTGGTGTCAGAGGTGGTGATCGCCCAGTGGCGGAATTATCGCGACGCCAAGTTGAGGATTGTCATCAGCAAAATGCATAAAGTCCAATATGATCTTTTACAGGACAGGGAATCCGCTACCAGTCCATCCACACCTGTGAGTTGATCGTTGACTAGCGAATTGAGAATGCGTTAGCGGAGTTTTATCTGGAAGTAAGACCCGAAAGCGGGTATATCTGGAAAGTATATAAAGAGAAGTTGGGCATGAAGAAAATGACCGAGAAGAAGATGTGAGGAAATCATGACACTGCCCTTGAAACAATCGCGGGCCATCGCAGAGATGGCTGAATTACTATATGACTTCCTGTCGGGCTCCGGCAGCGCGAAATGGACGGGGCACGTTTCGTTCAAGACCGTCGCTGAGAAAGTCGGTGTCGGTGATTTTTGGCAACCGGGAAGCAAATCCCCCATGATAACGGGCTTGCTGGAGCGCACCCTTGATCTTCGCCGGGGGCGATTCGAGCCATTGGTTCTCGAAGTTGTCAGAGCCGGACTGATCTACCGTCAGAAGCACGGGAGCCCCGTCACACCGGAGGAGATAGACAAGCTCAACGGTCTGATTCTGGAGGTGGGCTTCAAGTTCCCAGACCTGTGGGATTCTGATTTCAAAGCGTCTCTGCGTGCGGACGGCACGGTTCGTGCCAAGCAACACATGGATCATGCCCTTCAGCAAGAAAAGCTCCGTGTGACACAGCGAACAAATCGAAGTAGTGAATTAGAGGAACTCAAGAGGGAGTTCTTCGCCCTTCACGACGATGAGAACCGCCAGAATGCTGGGCTGCAACTTGAGAAAGTGCTCAATCGTCTATTCGACCTCCACAACTTATCTCCCCGAGAGCCCTTTCGTGTTACCGGCGAGCAAATCGACGGCTCATTCGAGCTCGATCATGAGGTTTACCTTCTGGAGGCGAAGTGGCACCAAGATGCTATCCCGGAGAGCGACTTACTTGTGTTTCGTGGAAAGATCGAAGGGAAGTCCAAATACACGAGAGGGGTTTTCGTTGCCGTCAATAGTGTCAGCAGAGAGGCCGCGACTGCCATTACACAGGGAAAACAACCTAGCTTTTTCATTATTGACGGTTACGATCTCACCATGCTCTTGGAGGATAATATTGCTCTGCCTGAGTTTCTGAGGAAACGTCAGCGATTGCTGGCCGAAGAAGGTAAAGTCATCGTTCTTTTTCCTGAGCTATGAAATCACCACGCAATTGGTTGCGATAAGTGGAATGCACAAGAAACACATCCACGGTACGGTAAAAACGCTGCTGCGTTTCTCCTGCCCGTGATGTAAGTTGTTGACTAGCGAATTGAGGATGTGGCGGGGGGTGCCAAGGGCACACAAAGTTTGTGGGGGCATGGAATGAGACGGACAGACACGGACGAACACGGACAGACACGGACAGAATAGATGGCGGGCATGGCTGGGGCTACGCCAATGCCCCCCCGGGCGTGGCCCGGGCTACGTGGTGGAAAATTGTTGGAGGTGATGTTGTCCACGGGTTTCGGCCTAGTGGCCTACACCCGCGGCTATGCATATTCGACCGCTACGCGGTCGGAAGAGTTTGCCAATCAGGAGATTGGCGGTGGCGGGGGTGATACGCAAAGGTCTGCGTGGGGTAAGAGGACACCCTACCGGAGAAAAAGGCGGGCACGGCCCGCCCTACCTTCGCAATGATGGGGAAAATGGTGGGCGTGGCGTGGGTTATGTTTGCGATGGTGGGATGAATACTTTTTTGATGTGGCGGTGGTAGATGTTTTGGGTGACGTTTTGGGCGATTATGTTTTCGTGTTCGGTTAGGGCGGTGAGGTATTGGGAGTCTAGCTCTGCCGCGACTTTGTAGGCTACGTGCAAGAGTTGGCGGAAATGGGGGTTGTATTGGTCACAGGATTGATCGTGTCGGAGGGTGTCGGCGTATTGTTTGCCTGGCCAGTCGGCGACTGTTCGAGGCGAGGGGAGTTTGGCTGGGTCGATGTCGATGACCGATGCGTAAGGTTTGCACAGTTCGTCGAAACGGTCAAACGCTATCTCGTAAATTTGTTTGGCGATTTCGAGGCCGTGGCCGCCGGCGAGGGCCAGGCCGATTAGTTCTTCCAGCCAGGTTGTGCCTGCTGTTTTGAGGTGCAGGCCGGCGTCGTATTTTTGTAAGGCTTTGGCGATGGGGCTATAGATTGAAAACTTGTCGCTGCCGGAATGGACGCTGAGCTTTAGATTGGCGGGCAGTGAAAATTCGTTGACGGCGTAACGTATTACGGCGAGGTCCTGTTCGAATTCGTTTGTAAATGTGTTAACGTTGCCTACGTAATCGACGCCTTTGTTGAATCTGCCGGTGAATTTGGGGGCGATTGTCTGGGCGGGGATGCGCTCATCGGCAATGGCAGCTAAGATGAAAAGCATTTCAACAGGTGTTTGCGGCGAATCGGTCTCGTCCATCGATACTTCGGTGATAAAATTGTCCGAGCCTTTTGCGTTTTGGATGTGGTGATAAATTTTGCCCGCTTGCTTTACGGCTAACAGGAATTTGGCGGCGATGGCGGCGATTTGCTGTTTGGTGATTTTGAGTGGTTGGTCGATGCCGGGGATTGCGAGGTTGGCGGCAAGGTTGCGATGTTTGGCGATAAAGGCGTCGATGTCAGCTTGTGCGATAGGTTGGCCGATGAAATCGGCGACGTCCAGTGTGAAGAAATCGCTGGAGGCCATAAACAGATCGACGTTTTTGAGGCTGATATGGTCGGCATCGACGTAATATGAGTGTGGCCATCGCATTTGGGTGGTGGCGATATCGGCTTCTTTGCGTACGTCGGCGGGGCTGGTTTTGATGATGGTGTGTTCGCGATGCGATTTGTTCCAGACGGGTACGATGTTCAGGCCATTAGCCCGTGCGTTTATCAGGGCCTGTAACTGAGCCTTTCCCTGATGGGCAAATCTATCGCCAATTCCTATCGAGTACTTTTCTAAAAACATGTTTTTGTCCTTAGTTGATACCTAATGGGCGTCATTGTATCTGGCAGGGCCGATTGTGGAAAGTGGGTTTTTTTGAAAGAGGAAACCGCCTTGGGCGGATGGTGTTTTATGCTAGATTCCCGCTTTCGCGGGAATGACAGGGGGGGCGGGAATGACAGGTTTGTTAGTGAAAAAAAAGGTATTGCTTTTTGCGGTTTGCTATGGTAGAAGGTTGTTACAAGTTTTGGGAGAGCGTTTATAAGAAAATTAGATTAAGAAAGGCAGGTTGTATGATGTTGACGCAGATTATGATTGTCAGGGCGATGGTGTTGATGGCGGTGTGTCTGGCGTTGGGATTTTTGGCATCGTGTTCGAATGTGGTTTCGAGCAGTGGGCCTGGGCCGTACGGCAGTGAAACCAAGGAGCAGCGAGAAGAACGGATGGCGTGGTGGCATGAGGCGAAGTTCGGGATGTTTATCCACTGGGGCGTCTATTCGGTGCCAGCGGGGACCTACGAGGGTAAACGGATTGCGGGGATCGGCGAGTGGATTATGAACCAAGGGAAGATACCCGTGGAACGGTATCAACAATACGCTAAAGAATTTAATCCGTCTAATTATGATGCGGATCTGTGGGTGCGGCTGGCTAAGGAAGCCGGGATGAAATATATTGTCATCACCAGCAAGCACCATGACGGTTTTGCGATGTTTCACAGTAAGGTGAGCAAGTGGAATATAGTGGACGCGACACCGTTCGACCGCGATCCGCTCAAGGAACTGTCGAAGGCGTGTAAGAAACATGGTCTCAAGCTGGGCTTTTACTACTCGCAGGCGCAGGACTGGTGCCATCCTGGCGGAGCGGCGTCAGGGGGCCACTGGGATAAGGCTCAAGACGGAGATATGAGCGAGTATATCCGTAATATAGCTGTGCCGCAGGTTAAAGAGATACTGAGTAACTATGGGGATATCGCGGTGCTGTGGTGGGATACGCCGGTGGATATGAATAATGAACGAGCCGAGATGCTGATTCCATTGGTGGACCTGCAGCGTGGTATCCTGGTGAATAATCGGCTTGGCGGCGGCTACGAAGGTGATTTCGGGACTCCCGAACAGTATATTCCCAGTGGCGGTATGGCTGGGCGCGACTGGGAGACGTGCATGACGATGAACGATACGTGGGGCTTCAAGAGCTATGACGATAACTGGAAATCGACCAGGACGCTGATTCGTAATCTGGTGGATATTGTCAGTAAAGGAGGGAATTATCTGCTTAACGTTGGTCCGACGAGCCTGGGCGAGATTCCCGAGCCGAGCATTGCGCGACTTAAAGAAATCGGCAAGTGGATGGATACGAACGGTCAGTCGATCTACGGTACAACGGCCAGTCCCTTCCATAAGCTTAGCTGGGGCCAGTGCACCAAAAAGGTTCATAAAAAAGGTACGACCCTTTATCTGCATGTGTTCGATTGGCCAACAAACGGTAAGCTGGAAGTGACAGGGCTGAAAAATGAGGTTCGCAAGGCGTATCTGCTGGCTGATCCGAAACAAGGCAAACTGAAGGTTTCGTGTGAGGAAGACGGCGTCGTAGTTTCGGTGCCGGGCATCGTGGTCGATCCGATCGATAGCGTGGTGGTACTGGAGATTGCCGGTGAGCCGGAAGTTGAGTCGCAGATGGTAAGGCAGCAGGAAGATGGAAATGTCGTGCTTACGGCCCGTGAGGCCGAGGTGGTAGGTGGGCAGGCGCGGTATGAACAGGGTGGCGGTAAAGATAATATCGGCTATTGGTCCAACAACGAGGATTTTGTGAAATGGACCATGAAGGTGACCAAACCGGGTAAGTTCAGCGTCGATGTTACTTATGCCAATCCGGATGAAGGCGGCGAATACGAAGTGGCTTTGTGTGAGCAGAAACTGCCGGGCAAAGTCCATGCCACCAATAACTGGGTCAACTTCACCACGGAAACGATCGGCAGCCTCCAGATCAGCCAGGCGGGTAAATATGAGCTAACGGTTAAGCCTAAGAAAATAGCAGGTGGTGGGTTGATGAATCTTAAGGCAGTTACGCTCAAAGCGAACAGTTGCGAATAACTTAACAGGGATAAAAGAATATGAACAAGCAAGCGATGAAGCGACGGGAATTTTTGAAGTTGGCGGCGGCGGGTACGGCAAGTGCTATGGTCGGTCAACTGCCGGGTTGTGGGCTGAAATCAATAGAGAGCCAGGGGAAAATGGTCAGCGGACCACTGGCCGGCAAACGCATTTTAACGTTTAATTCAGTCATCCGCGTAAATCAAATCGAAGTCAGCCGCACACAAAACGCCGGCTTCGATGAATACGATCGGCATACGCCTGAAAACATAAAGGCGTTTCGACAGGCATTGGCCGACGGCTGGCCGGGAGCGGCGATGACCTGGGCGATGAGTTGGCAGGCTCTTCACGATCAAAGGCCTAATTACAAGACCGCACGGAAGCTGGTACGAGAGTTTCATGACAAGTATGGGGATGACGTTACTTTTATACCGGGGGCTTTTTTTGCGAACATGTATAACACTCGAGAACAGGTCAACCGTGACATCCATGAAGGACTGGAACTGGTGGGTAAGATGATGGGCGGCAAATTTCGCTCGAAAAGCCTGATTGCGGGATTTCTTTCGTCGGCCAACCAGAAGTACCTGGCTGAACAAGAAGATATCCATGTATGCCAGGGCAACATCTGGAGCCAATTTGGCATCGATAACGGTGATGGTGACGGGTCGATCAGTTATCCCTATTATCCGTCAACAGAACATTTCTGCAAACCGGCCCAGGATAAGAATGATTTTATCGATTGCGTGAACCTTGACGGATGGACGATTGATTTTATCTGCGGCAGACGACTGGGTCTGGGCGGCTCCGGGAAGGAAGCGTATAACAGCCGTATGGGCGTGGGACCAATTGAAACGATCGGCTGGTACGGTCCTGAAAAAGGCCTGGAACAGATGACAGAATGTACGGCGGCGCATTTCGACAAGGGAGTCGAGCTTAATAACTGGTCATGGGTGACCAACTGCTGGGAGATTTCACTGGTTCCGCAGATCGGCCATCTTGAGGTGCTGACCAGGTGGGCTGAAAACATTCGTAGTCGCTGGCCGAGCGCGCAGTGCCTGACGCTGGGCGATTTCGGGATGACCTGGCGGAAACAGTACAAAAACCACGACAGGTTGAATTATCGTTTTGTTCAGCGAGGCACGGGGATCGGGAGTAGTTATGCGAATCTGGAGATTCGCTGGTTTATGAACCGGCAATTTCGACTGGCATTGCTGCACGACTGGCAGAAAAATACGCCGGAGTTGGTGATTGATTTTACGCGATACGATGTGCCTGCCACGGAGCCGCAGGACTTGCAGCGTAATTGGTCTTTGCTGGGGCAGATCAACCAAAAACAGACACGGCCGCAAGACAATCCGGTGCCACTAACAGCCCTGGCTGAAGAAGACCAGCAACGGATCTACCGACAATATCCACAACTCAAGAGTTGATGCCCAAGAGCGGTTTGATTGAGTGATCTCTTTATCAGGGTTTTTGAGGATATCTTACTGTGAATCGGCCTTGCCCTGGCTGAGGATCAATTGACTTATCCTGGGACTTGGCAGGTTCAGCGAGCCATAAGCCTGAGCCGCCCGAGTTCGCAGTTCACTGTCAACGTCCAGGGAGCTGATGATTCGATTGTAAATGGCATCGACCTGCTCCGACAGCAGCAGATGGCCGTGCTTCTTGGCGGAGACGGTCAGGTTTTCAAGCGCCGACAGACGGATCGGCATTTCGGCGGTTTCGTTGAGCGCCAGGTTTGCGATAGCTCTTTGGGCCTCGGCGGAATCCATCCTCGCGAGAGTTTCAACCGCATTGTGCTGAATCTGGGGTCGCTGTTCATAAAGAGCCTCGATCAGCGATGGTTCAGCGGCTTTAAGTGGCAAAACAGTGTTTTCCGTCAGGGCCAGCCGATAGAGGACTTCCGCGGCGGCAATGGCATATTTATCGGCCAAATCGGATTCAAAGAATTTAGCGTTGTTGCGTTCCATTATCTCTGAAGCCAATTGTTTGGCGGTACCGGGTGGTGAATTTTCCAGCATCACTGCGACAAATGGGTATTTTTCCTGGAGTTTGCCAAGAGATGTCAGAGAGGACGGATCGGACAGAATCAAGGTTGGGCAAAAAGCCAAACGATAGTCCTTCTGCATTATTTTCAGCACTTCTTCCAGATTGGGATGCTCAATATCATGGGAGAGCACTACCATATCGAGGCTTGGTGCTCGTTGGGCCCGTTCGATGGCCACGGGAAACCGTTCGTCGGCGATAACATCGGCAAAAGCCTCTGAATCCCGTAAGGAAGCAACCATATTGTTACGTTGATCCTGATTGACGATAACCGCGAGAGCACAGAATTGTCCTTTTTGTCTGAGGGCCTCGGCCAGGATCGGCACAACCGTTTCGCTATGATCGAAATTCTTATGAGGCAGTACGCCGCCGACAGCCAGTGCCGCACTGAATCGAATTTCGCGGTCCGGGAAACTCATTGCTTTTATCAGGGGCTGACTGGCGTCCAGTTCATACAGCAGCGACTGTTGGCCGGAATTGCGTTGCAGCGTGTGAATTGCCGCCAGGGCTACCGGGCGATTGTGGTCCGTCAGTGCCCGTGCAAGCACGCGATGGAGGTATTCTGGTCCCATGGTCAGGGCGTAAGTGGCGGCATCGGGATGAAGCGGCCCAAAGTAGCCCGGCTGGACGTAACCTTCGGCTTCCAACCGGAAAAACGCTGAAAGCCACAGCGAAATCGAATCGGTCCGGGTGGAATCCAAACCGACTGACAATTCGCAACATCGCATCGTCATCAATTCGTCGAACACACCGCGTGGCACCTGTTCGACAAACAACCCGTTTTGATCGTTCCAGAACCAGAGGCTGGCTTGTTCCTGATTGGCCGGAACCGCCAAGGAGGGTAAATGGTTATAGTAAGACTCGGCCAACTGTTCGAACAGCATGGCTGCGGGAATAACTAATACACTGTTGTTCTGACGGTCGATGGCCCGATATGCGTTGATAGCGGCGTTTTTTAGCTCCAGCGAAGATTGAGGGTCTTCAATTACCTGTTGAATGTAGGGCAGAGCGTGTTCATAGCCGATTTTCTGGAGGGCATCCAGGACAACCAGTTTGATGTTCAGTTCTCGGGATTGCCCAAGGACCACCACCAGAGGGTTGATCGCCGGTTGCCCCAGTTGCGGCATAGCCCAACTTATAAGAGATATTTCTTCCGATCGGTCAGGATCTCTCAGTGCCTCAATCATAATCGGCACGGCCCATTCGCCGGAATCTTTAAGGCGTTGCAGAGCTAACATTCGTGCACGGGTTGTTCCCGAGGAAAGCCTTTTTACCTCCACTGCTATACGCTCGGAGTCGGTCCGGCGCATGTATCGCCCCTTTTCAACCAGCTTTAGAACTTCGATAGCCACGTCTTTGATGGCCTGAGGTGCATTTTTCTCCATTAAACCCAGATTGCGATAATGATGGCCGTATTGGTCACTTTCCGCCAATTGTAACATGACAAGCGGGTCCGGCTCCAGCGCCAAAAGGGCCTTGCCGTACTCCTGAGCCGGCTCCCATTTTCCGATCAGGGTGTAATGCATCAGATCGCCCCAGTATTCCCGGGTCTGTGCCTCCTTGCCAGGCTCCTGCGGCGGCGTTTGCGCCAAGGTCGGCGCGAACACCACCAACAACACAACCAGTCCACACCATATAAAGGCTCCTGACCGGCCTGTGGGCCAGATGTCCGAACCGACTGCCATTGTATATTTTGCCAAAAACGAGCTTCTCGTTTTTCCGCTTTTGGTTCGCTTTTCGCTCATAATCGCGACTCCACTATATGTGATTTAGGACACCTAAAGTGCTTGCTGCTCAATAGTTAGCTGCGTCGATCCAACTCGATCACAACAAGGCTGTCTGAGAGTCATTCCTGGGCGGGATACTTGCCGCAATCCATAACACGTTTATGGAAAAGTAGTTATGTCACTTATGCAATCTTCTCCCATTATAAGGTTCAAATTGCTTTTGTCAATCGAAAAACACTTAACAGAAAAAAACGTGTGCGAGATTTATTTCTGGCGGCTATGCGGCCTTATGCTTTGATTGCCAATATTTATCCCATTGATTGCTGTAATATATGCTGGCTAAGGACATTACAGCTTCGGCATTGCCCTTATCCCACTTCATGCCAGAACCTATAATACTCCCCAAAAACTGGGCGCAAAATAAGCGATTTTAAGATGTATTTGTCACCTGAACCTATAATCGGTTTAAGTGATGGTCCTTTCGCAAAAAGAATGAAAGATGTTGATTGAATAATGCAGCGGATTCAACTCATAAGTGCAACACGTAGCGAAACAGGTGGTGAGCTGCTATACTGGTTCACCACTATAACCCACGCTATACGGAGCGATTATGAGACAGTACCGACAACTCATCTCGATAAGACAATAACATAGGGAGTTGTATATGAACCTGAACCCCAAAATACTGAAACTGATTTCTTTGGAAGGAAAAGTAGCGATCATAACCGGTGGAGCGTCCGGCATAGGCCGGGCCACCGCCTTTCGCCTGGCTGAAGCCGGCGCCGCTATAGTAATATTGGATACCAACGTAACCCTGGGGCAGCAAGTCGCGGCAGAAATCGGTCAACTAGACGGTAAGGCTCATTTTATTTGCTGTGATGTGACTTGCGACGCCGAATGCCGTGGGGCCATAGAACAAACTATCAGCCAATTCGGGAAAATCGATATTCTGTTCAACAATGCCGGCGTAACCCGGCGTAAAAACGTCGTCGATCTCACTGAAGAGGAATGGAATCTGGTTCTGAACGTTAACGTCAAAGGCATCTATTTGATCTGCCATTATGTCATACCTGAGATGATTGAAAATGGCGGCGGTAGTGTTATCAATACCGGTTCGGGCTGGGGCATCAGCGGAGGCGCTAGCGCGGTGGCATATTGCGCCGCCAAAGGCGCCACCGTTAACATGACCCGCGCTATGGCCATCGATCACGGCAGGCATAACATACGCGTCAATTGCATTTGCCCCGGCGACGTCGATACGGCCATGCTGCGCAGCGAAGCCGAACAGTTAGGCCAAGCCTGGAATGAGTTCCAGCAGGAAGCCGCGAATCGCCCACTCAATCGCCTTGGTACTGTGGAGGAAATAGCTAATTGTGTTCTCTTCCTGGCGAGCGATTTATCAAGTTGGGTTACCGGCGCTATCCTGTGCATTGACGGCGGTGGTACGGCGTGATACAGTACCTTCTAAAATCGCTTTTGTGGTGGAAACGAGCGAAATTTTAGGGATTCCCGTAGCATAAAGGATTCAAAAATGTCATTACTGGTAACCGGTTCAATTGGGATCGACACGGTTAAGACGCCGTTTGGCGTCAGTGAAAACTGCCTGGGCGGCTCGATAGTCTATTTCAGCATGGCGGCCAGTTTTTTTTCGCCGGTGCGATTTGTCGGGGTGATAGGCGATGATTGTCCGTTCGATTTGCGGGAAGTTTTCGCTGACCGCAACGTTGACCTGCAGGGACTGGAAGTCCGACCGGGCAGTAAAACCTTTCGCTGGCAGGGCAGCTACGAAGGTTCGATGAACGATGCCACGACCGACGGCGTAGAGCTTAACGTACTGGCCGAAGCGCCGCCAGCCATACCGGAGGCGTACAAAGACAGCCAATACGTCTTCCTGGCCAACACCGCCCCGGCTCTGCAATTGCGACTGCTGGAGGAGTTGGATGGTCCCAGGTTAGCCGTGGCCGATACCATGAACCTTTGGATCGAGACCGCTCGCGATGACCTGAACAAATTACTGGACCGCATCGATGCCCTGGTCCTCAACGAAGGCGAAGCCCGAATGCTCACCGGCAGGGACAACCTGATCGGGGCCGCACAGGAGATCATCAAGCTAGGACCACGGTTTGTCGTAATCAAAAAGGGTGAGCACGGCACATTGCTGCTGACCGATCAGAACGAATGTTTCACAATGCCGGCCTATCCGACCGCCCAGGTAAAGGATCCTACCGGCGCCGGCGACAGTTTTGCCGGCGGCATGATGGGCTATCTGGCCGGGCAAGACAGTACCGATCTGAACACCCTGAAAAAGGCCGTCGCCTACGGCACCTGCACCGCATCGCTGGTTATCGAGGATTTTTCGTTAAACCGCTGGCAGCAGGTCGGCAAAAGCCAGATCGAACAAAGATTGCAGCAACTGCGGAACATGATGCGGTTTTAACCATTATAGAACACGGATTTACAGCGAAATAATTTAGTTTGTCTTAATCAGTGAAAATCTGTAAAATCCGTGTCATTCGTGTTCTATAAAAGGTGGATTGTTATGTTGATACGTTGTTTCATAGCTATTGAGTTGGACGAGGCTGTCAGAAAGGAACTGGGTCGGTTGCAGGACCGCCTGCGACGTCGGTTTGACGATCTCGATACATCCGTCAATTGGGTCCGGCCGGAAAACATCCATCTGACGCTCAAGTTTCTGGGTGATGTTCAGGACAATGTTATCGCGGATATCTGTTCAGCCGTTTCGATGGCCGTTGTGGGAACTGTTCCCTTTGATTTCGAGTTTGCCAATTGCGGCTGTTTCCCGCCCAGCGGCTCGGCCCGCGTTTTATGGACTGGCATTACCGACGGCAGTGAAGAACTGCAAAGCCTGCAAACGGCATTGGAAAATCACTTAGAGATGTTGGGTTTCCCACCCGAAGGGCGAAAGTTTACCCCGCACCTGACACTGGCTCGTATCAAAAACGCAAAGACCGGCCGAACCGTTCAGGACGCTGTTAAGGACATAGAACCTTTTGTTCTGGCTCGGCAGAATGTTTGGGCCTTAACCGTTTTCCAAAGCGAATTGACCCGAACCGGCCCTGTTTATACCGCCCTGCACCATGCAAAATTGGACCAATAAACAAAAAAGAGGTGGCATGGCCACTTTTTATGTTGTATAAAGTTGGCAAAGGGCGCTCCCGTTGGTCGCTCGCTAGAATGGTAAAATGACGTGATTAAAAAAGGTTT
>Ga0315290_10000019_pt1 | contig 86744 bp, 53 predicted proteins | sample YL17G12_0_MG_FD_203627 | JGI IMG/M metagenome (GOLD analysis project Ga0315290, IMG submission 203627) | Sediment microbial communities from Yellowstone Lake, YNP, Wyoming, USA - YL17G12_0 | ecosystem: Environmental > Aquatic > Freshwater > Lake > Sediment | place: USA: Wyoming | collected... | reverse complement strand
TTGATGGGCCGCTTGCGGCTTAGCCCCCTTTTTCGTTCACTGGTACCCCATCGCCTTCAACTGCGCGTCGAAATCGGCCGGCAAGTCGGCCAGGGGCTTCTCGGCGTGCCTGGCCCCCCAGCGGAGCAGGTTGCGCAGGAGCTTTTCCGCCACCGGGTTCGGCCCGAGGTTCTCGCGGATCCGCAGCGTGTTCAACACGAACCGGCCGGCCCCCAGTTCGTACACCCCGGTGAACACCCCGGATGAATACGCTATCGAGGCGTTGATCCCGACGGCGACGGCCTCGGCGGGCGGGTCCTGCCCGACCCACGCCGCGTCCGGGATGATCTCCCGGTAGAACGTGTAGTCCATCAGCCCGCCGGAGGGCAGTCCGTCGAAGATCGGGTGGCGCTTGCACCATTCGTCCTTGTGATAGAGCCACGAGGGCAGACCGGCCACCGTGCCCTTGCGGACCAGCGGCACCCAGCCGGCCGGCTGGTCCTTGCGGGCAAACACGGCCGGCGAGAGGAAGATGGCCGTGGAGCCGCGGGCGATGCGCCGGGCCAGCCCGGCAAAGGCGGCCGCGTCGCCCGGCGCTTGGGGCGCGGTGGAGACGAGGATCACCTCCCGCCACTTGGGCGCCGCCGCAGAGAACGGACGCGCGGGGATGCGGTTCTCCGCGAGCCACTTGGTCAGCCCAGGGTCATAACCCCAGATTACCACGTTCTTCCACTCCTCGTCGAGGATGATCAACCCCTCGTCTCCGCCGAGCCGCACGTGGGTCGGGTCGGTGACGTAGAACTCGGTCTCGCCCCCGGCCGCGGCCGCCCCGCGCTCAAAGGTCGCCAGGAAGCGGTACTTGCCCGGCGGGCCGGCGGCCAGCTTCACGTCTTCGGCGAAGATCGGCAGGACCATCGGCGGCTCGACCTGCCCGCGACGCTCGGGAATCGTCACGCTGATCGACCTGTCGAAAACCTTCCTCGCGCCGGGCCCCACGACCAGCAGGCGCGCCGGGTACTTGCCCGGCATGAGCGCGTCTTCGTTGGCCAGGACCGCCTCCAATCGCACGGGCGTGCCGGGGTAGACGTTCACGGGCTCGACGAACAGGCACCAGCGCAGCGGGGCGAAGCCGTCGAACACCGCGTCGGTGGTGCCCGGCTTGAGCTCGCGGAAGGTCGTCCAGAGCCCTTCGGCGGTCATGCCCTGGTCGAGCGTGCCCGTGAGGCTGTGGCCCACCACGTTCGGATTGGAGCGGATGGCGTTGAGACCCAGCAGGCGCTGGGCGGCCATGCGCGCGATGCTGGCCTCGAAGAAATCCTCGGGCCGGGGGAAGGTGTCGTCCATGCGAAAGCGCTTGTAGTCGGCCAGGAACTGGTCGCGCCACGCGCGGTAGAGCTGGGCGTCTTCGACCTCGGTCTTGCCGGCCTGCTCGAACTGCCTGGTGATCCGCATCAGGTCCATGGCGCTGCCGATGCCGTACTCGGAGAGGAACACGGGCTGGCCGCTGCCGTGGAGGGTTCGCAGGGTGCGGATGATCTCGGCGGTGTGCGGCACGCGCTGGTAGGGATGCTGATCGCTGAGCACGTCTTCCCAGACGATCGAGCCGGGATTGCTGAGGCTGCCGATGTTGGTCTCGCTCGTGCCGACCTGGAAGATCGTGAAGGTTTCGCTCTTGGCGGCCGGGCCCGGGGCGAGCTGGCCGTAGCTCCAGGGGCCGTTGGGGTTTTTGGCCGGAGAGAAGTCGGCGGCCGCGTCGCCGGTCTTGCCGGCCGCGGCGATCCGGATCTCCAGGCCCGTGGTATCGGCCCCGTAGTGGCCGTTGCCGTAGCCGAGGACGCAATCGATCGTGTCGGACTTGCGCAGCTCGATCGTCTTCTGAAACTTGCAGTCGGGCCCACCGTCCTTGACGTTGATGAAGCCGTCGAAGAGCGTCCGGCCGTTGTGGAGCACGTGGACGTCGGTGGTGGCCCGCTCGGCGATCGACATGAAGGCGGCGTCGATCTGGACGGGTCCGCCGGCCGGGGCGGTCCAGCGGACCACGGCGTACTCGCCGTCGCGCCCGGGGTGGAACGACAGCCGGCCCGGCACCCAGGTGATGCCCAGGGCCTTGATGGTGTTTTTGGTGGGGTTGCGGATGACGCACGGGTCGCTGCGCCCGGCGTTGCGCCAGACCTCGATGCCGACCACCCCGCCGGCGTTGTCGAAGCGGCCGGCGTTGAGCATCACCATGCGCGAGTCGTCGAGCTTGCGGAGCTTGGGCAGGAAGGCCACGGCGTGGCGGAAGACCGGGCCGTCGGAGGTTTCGTTCAAGAGGCCCCAGATCGTCACGCTGGGGTGGTTGCGGTCGCGGCGGACCATGCCCAGCACCGATTCGTCGTAGCGCTCTGCCATCTTGGGCGAGTCGCCCAGGCACCAGCCGGCGTACGACTCCTCGTAGACCATCAGCCCGATCTCGTCGCACAGGTCGAGCTGGTAGCGCTTGGCCACGCCGGCAATGAAGCGGATGGCGTTGAACCGCATCATCTTGGCGTTGATGAGGTCGCGGCGCAAGAAATCGGGGTCGTGGGACATCTCCAGGCCGATCGGGCAGCAGTTGCCCGTGTGCGACGAGCGCAGGTAGATACGGCGGCCGTTGAGCCGGAAGGCCCCCTTGTCGAAGCGGAAGTCGCGGAAGCCGCAGCGGACCGAGTGCTCGTCGAGCGAGGCGGGCTCGGGGGCGATCGCCCGGGCCGTGACCCGGTACAGAAACGGATCGTCGAGCTCCCACAGCCGCGGGTTGTCGATCCGCAGCTCGGCTTCGACCATGCTTTCGCCCGGCGGCAGCAGCCGATCGACGCTGCCGACGGCCACGGTCTCGCCGCTGGCGGCCGGGGCAGCCGTCAGCTCGATCCGGGCCTGGGCGGCGGCCGGTGCGGCGCTAAAGAGCGTGGCCTGGACGCGGACCACGCCCGTCTGCCGGTCCGGCCGCGCAAAGAGGTCTACGATCCGCACCGCCGGGGCCAGGAGCAGCTCGACCGAGTCGATGATCCCCCCCTGGTCCCAGGCGCTGCCCGAGCTGTACGGCAGGGCCTTGTTCCGATGGGGCGTTTCATTGAGCACGATGCCGTCGATCGGCTCGTGGGTGGGATTGAGCACGCGCACGGCGAGCCGGTTGACCTGGCCCGGCTTGATCGCCGCGGTCACGTCGAGCACGAAGCACGATTCGCCCCCTTCGTGCGTTCCCACGGGCAGGCCGTTGAGCCAGACGTCGGCCTTGTAGTCGACCTCCCAGAACCGCAGCAGGTAGCGCCCGGCGGGCCGGTCGTTCGTTGGGCAGGAGAAATCGCGCCAGTACCAGAACAGGCCGTGCTGGCCGGGGAAGGCGTCCTGGATGATCCAGGGGACCTTGGTCCGCTTGGCCTCCGGCCGGGGCTGCCTGAACCACTCCTGCTGGCGCCCGACGTTCTTTGGATCGGGCGCCAACAGCCACTGCGGGCCATCGAGCGAGATGACCGCCGTCGGCGCCGGCGCCGCAGCGCCTTGGGCCGGCACGGCCGCCAGCAGAGACACCAAGACGATCAGCGATCCCACCACCAGGACGGGCTTCATGAATCTCAGGCGTCGCATGGTCTTCCCCTTGTTGTCGCGAGGCGTACTTCAGTACGACCGTAGGCTAATGCGGGGCAGGAGACAAGTCAACCGGCCGAACCTGGGTGGCACGCCGAGAGCGGAGCGATGGGCGTGGTGAATCGGGGGTGGGTCCAGCCACGCCCTTCGTCCCTCAGGGCGTGCCACCCTGCCCGACCCTTGCGATGGCGTTGCAGGGCGGATATGCTAAAGGCGGTCCGGGCCCGGCTCGCGTCACGGCCTGGGCAAGAGTAGGGCCGCCGGTGCCGGCCGTTTTGCCGATCGTTCCTTGTTACGCCGAAAGGTGCCAGATTGATGAATCCTCTCAGAACCGCCATCAGGATGACTCTCTTCGCCGCCGGTCTGATGCTCGTTTGCGGCCTGGGGGGCTGCCGCAAATCAACCACGGTGACCGCGCCCGACGGGAGCCAGTTCAAGGTGAGCAAGAAGGGCGACCAGCTCGACATGACGATTCAAGGGGCCAAGGGGGAGAAGATCCGGATTTCGGGAGGCGAGGCGGGCGTGGAGATGCCCAAGGACTTCCCCAGCGACGTGCCAATCTACCCGGGGGCCAACGTCACCATGGCGATGGATTTCGGAAAGGCCAAGAACGTGATCCTCAGTTGCCCCGACGATCGGGCGAAGGTCGCCGCCTTCTTCAAGGAGAAGATGAAGGAGAACGGCTGGTCGTCGGAGGCCACGATGGACACGCCCCAGGGTGCGATGATGCACGGCAAGAAGGGCGATCGCTCGCTCTCGGTTTTCGTCAGCTCCGCCGACAAGGGAACGACGGCGAACGTAACGGTTTCTCAGGACAAGTGATCCGGCCCGAATCCCCAGGGAGGAAACGTGATGAGTCATAAGACGCAAAGAACGACGCGGCGCGGGTTTCTCGCCCGCTCGGCAAAGCTGGCCGCGGGGACGGCTGCGCTCGGCGGGCTGAGCCTGGCCCGAAGCGTACACGCCGCCGGCGACGACGTGCTCCGCGTGGCCCTGATCGGCTGCGGGGGGCGGGGGTCCGGCGCCGCCGGCCAGTGCCTGAACGTGCCGGAGCGGACCCGGCTCGTGGCCGTGGCCGACGCCTTCGCCGACGCGGCCCAGGGCGCCGCCAAGGCCGTGAAGGCCCAGCACCCCGACAAGGTCGATCTGCCGCCGGAGCGGATCTTTTCGGGCTTCGACGCCGGCCGGCGGGCCATCGCCTGCGGCGTCGACCTGGTCCTGCTCTGCGAGCCCCCGGGCTTCCGGCCCGATCACTACCGGGCCGCCATCGAGGCCGGAAAGCACGTGTTCATGGAAAAACCCTGCTGCGTGGACGCCCCGGGTTTCCGCTCCCTCCTGGAGACCAACAAGCTGGCCGACCAGAAGAAGCTCAAGGTCGTCGTGGGCCTCAACATGCGCCACGATTTCCGCATCGCCGAGACGGTCAAGCGGGTCCACGAGGGCGCGGTGGGCAAGGTCCAGGTCCTGAGGGCCTACTGCAACAACGCCGGCGTCTGGGTCCGGGCCCGTCAGCCCGGCCAGACCGAGATGCAGTACCAGATGCGCAACTGGTACTACTTCGTCTGGCTCAGCGGCGACCACATCGCCGAGCAGCACGTCCACTTCCTCGACCTGGCCAACTGGGCCAACGGCGAAAAACACCCCATCGAGGCCAACGGCATGGGCGGGCGCGAGGTCCGCAAGGGCAAGGAGGTCGGTCACATCTACGACCACCACTTCGTCGAGTACACCTACGCCGACGGCAGCAAGACGTTCAGCCAGTGCCGCCACATTCCCGCCTGCTGGACCGCGGGCGGGGTTTACGTGCGCGGCGTCGCCGGCGAGGCCGACTGCACCAAGGGCCAGCTCACCGGCGAAAACCCCTGGAGCTACTCCGGCCCGCAGGTCCAGGGTCACCAGCAGGAGCACGTCGACCTGCTCAAGGCGATCCGCGACGACGTCCCTCACAACGAGGGCCACTACGGCGCCACCAGCAGCATGACGGCGATCCTCGGACGCATGGCCACCTATTCCGGCCAGGTCGTGACCTGGGACGACGCCGTGGCCCGCGGCCCCAGCGAGATGCCCAGGCAATACGCCTGGGATGCCGAGCCCCCGGTCCTGCCCGACAAGGACCAGAGCTACGAGCACGCGGTGGCGGTGCCCGGCGTATACAAGCCGTACTCGCCGGCGTAGAAAGAAGAGGATTCTCTCGCAAAGGCGCTAAGACGCAAAGGGGGTTGCAGTCAAACCCCAAAGCCCACGGGTTGCCGCCAAACCCGAAAGCCCACGGGTTGCAGTCAAACCCCAAAGCCCACGGGTTGCCGCCAAACCCGAAAGCCCACGGGTTGCAACCCGTGGGCTTTACGGGGGGTGTTGCGAGGCCGGCAGCAGGATGGATGAGCGAAACCTTCGCCTACGACGTGTTCCTCAGCCACAGCGCCCAGGACAACCCCCAGCGGCGGTTCATCCCCGTGCGCCGGCCAAGCGAACGATTGCACGACGCGGCCGGTCGGATTATGCTAAGCAGTGCGTCCGGCGTCGGGTTCCACCGGCCCCCCATGACCTCTGGGGAGCCTCGCCAAGCTCTTCCCGGGAAACGTCGAATGAAGCCGCTTCGGTTGAATTGCTGCCTCTGGTTGGCCGTGGGCGCGTGCGTCGCCCTGGTGCTGGATCGTCCTGCCCCGGCCGCGGAGCCGGCGCTGGCCGGCTACGCCAATTACGAGACCTATTGTGGGCAGGTCCGGGCGATCGCCAAGTCGAAGGTCGTGAAGCTGCACAGCCTGGCCCGGACGCTCGGAGGGAGGGAGGTGTTTTGCCTGGAGATCGGCACGGGGAAGACCGACCAGAAACCGGCGATCCTGGTGGTCGGCGGGGTGCACGCGCCGCATCTGGTGGGCAGTGAGCTGGCGGTTCGCGTGGCCCGGCAGCTCGTCCAACGGGCGTCGTCCGACAAGCAAGTGGCGGCGATGCTCGATCGGGTGACGTTCTACGTCATTCCCCGGCCGGCACCCGACCCGTGCGAGGCGTTCTTTCGCAAGCCCTACGTGGAGCGGGCGGAGAACGACCGGCCCATGGACGACGACGGCGACGGCGCCGCGGACGAGGACGGCCCGGACGACTTGGACGGCGACGGCTGGATCACCGCGATGCGGGTCGAGGACCCGGCCGGGCCCTACATGCCCCACCCCGAAGACCCCAGGGCCCTGGTGAAGGCCGATCCGGTGAAGGACCAGAAGGGGCGATGGTCGCTTTTCGTCGAAGGTCGCGACAACGATCAGGACGGCGAGCAGAGCGAAGACCCGCCGGGCGGGACCGCCTTCAACCGGAATTTCACCTTCCGGTATCCGTACTTTCAGCGCGGCGCCGGGCCGCACCAGGTCTCCGAGCCGGAGACCCGCGCCGTGGCCGATTTCGCCTTCTCCCACCCGAACATCGCCCTGGTCCTCACCTTCACGCCGGAGGACAACCTCATGCGCCCGTGGAAGCCCGGCGCGCAGGGCGAATCGCAGAAGGCCAAGACCTCGGTGTCGGCGGCCGACGCGGCGTACCTCGATTACTTCGCCGGCCAGTACCGGACGATCCACGGCGGGACCGACTGCCCCGAGTCGCCCGACGGCCAGGGCTCGTTCAGCGCGTGGGCCTACTTCCATTTCGGCCGCTGGTCGCTGGCCTGCCGCGCATGGTGGGTCCCCAAGATCGAGCCGGACAAGTCCAAGGCCGGGGCAAAGGCGGAGGCCAAGCCGGCGGGCAAGAAGCCGGAAGAGCCCAAGGCCAAGCCGGCCGCCACGAAGCCGCGCTTGAAGCCGGGCAAGGGCAAGGGCAACGGCAATGGGGAGCCCAAGGGCGCCGCCGGGGAGAAGCCGGAGAAGCCGGAGAAGCCGGCCGCCAAGCGCGGCCGGTCCCCGGCGAGGGAGGCCAAGGGCAAGCGGCCGGACGACAAGGCGCCGGAGCCCAAGACCCCGGAGGTCAGGCCGTCGCAGGAGCTGCCCGGCGCGGACGACGTCAGCGCCCTGCGATGGCTCGACCGCGAGAAGCTCGACGGCTTTGTGCCGTGGCGGCGGATCGAGCATCCCGACTTCCCGGGCCGGGTGGTCGAGGTCGGCGGTTTCAAGCCTTTCGTGCGGCTCAACCCGCCGGCACGCGAGCTGGAGCCTTTGGCCGAGAAGCACGGGCGTTTCCTTCGCCGGGTCGTCGAGCTGCTGCCCGAGCTCGCCATCCACCAGACCAAGGCCGAGCCGCTGGGGGCCGGAGTCTGGCGGATCACCGTGACGGCCGTGAACCTGGGGTATTTGCCGACGGTATCGCAGATGGGCTCGACGACCGGCGAGCCCCATCCGCTCCAGGCGGCCCTCGAGCTTCCCCAGGGAGTGAGGCTGCTGACCGGGCACCCGCGCACGCGACTACCGACCCTGCCGGGCCGCGGCGGGAAGGTCGAGGTGACGTGGCTCGTTTCGGCCCCCCAGGGCAAGGAGCACCGGCTGGCCGTTCGGGTGTGGAGCCCGTCGGTCGGCGACTGCCGCAAAGCGATCGTGCTTTCCGCCCAACCGGACGCAAGGGAGAAGAAGCCGTGAGATACGCAACGCTCGTCTTGCTGGTCCCCTTGTCGGCGTTCTGCCTCGGCGCCGAGACCGGCCCGAAGCAGCCGGGCCGGCAGCCGGCCGGCTCGCCGGCGCAAGCCAAGAGCCCTTATCAGCCGGCCGGGGCGCCGGCCGATCCCAAGGTGCCGGCCCGGTGGAACTACTATCGCGACTACGCCGAGGCCACCAGGCTGCTGGAGGCCCTGGCGGCGGCCCATCCCCGCCGGGCGAAGCTGGCGAGCCTGGGCAAATCGTACGGCGGGCGCGAGATGTGGCTGTTGACGATCACGAGCTTCGACAAGGGCCCCGACCGCGAGAAGCCCGCCTTCATGATCGACGGGGCGATCCACGCCAACGAGATCCAGGGGACCGAGGTGACGCTCTACACCGCCTGGTACCTGCTGGAGATGTACGGCCGGAGCCCGTTCGTCACCAGGCTGGTCGACGAGCGGGCCTTCTATCTGGTGCCGATGATGAGTCCCGACTCGCGCGACGCGCACATGTACCGGCCCAACACCACCAGCTCGCCTCGCAGCGGGCAGGTTCCGGTGGACGACGACCGGGACGGGTTGGTCGACGAAGACGGCCCGGACGACCTCGACGGGGACGGGCACATCACGCAGATGCGTGTCCGCGACCCGAACGGCCGGTGGAAGCCCCATCCCGACTTCCCCAACCTTCTGGTCCCCGCCAAGGACGACGAGCGCGGCGAGTATCGCCTCCTGGGCGAGGAGGGGTACGACAACGACGGGGACGGCCGGATCAACGAGGACGGCGACGGGTACTACGACCCCAACCGCGACTGGCCCTGGCAGTGGGAGCCCCGCTACGTCCAGGCCGGGGCCTACCGCTACCCGCTCTCGCTGCCGGAGAGCCGGGCCGTGGCCGACTTCGCGCTGGCCCATCCGAACGTCGCCGGGGCCCAGTCGTACCACAACTCCGGCGGGATGATCCTCCGCGGCCCCGGGACCAAGGAAGAACGCCTTGACGCGGCCGACCTGGCCGTCCACGACGCCATCGCCCGACGGGGCGAGCAGGTGCTCCCGGGGTACAAGTACCTCGAGACGTCGACCGGCCTGTACGAAGTCCACGGGGACGAAGGGGATTGGATGTACGTCATGCGGGGCGTGTTCCGCTTCACCAACGAGCTGTGGACCCCGTTGAACTACTTCCGCAAGACGGCCGAGACCGGGGAGCGCAAAGAGCAGACCGAGCTGTTCGACCGGTATCTCCTGTTCGGCGAGGGGACCGTGCCCTGGAAGGAGGTCGAGCACCCGCAGTTCGGCCGGATCGAAGTGGGCGGGCTGAAGAAGAACTGGGGCCGGCAGCCGCCGTCGTTTCTCCTGGAAGAGGAATGCCACCGCAACATGGCGTTCACGCTCTACCACGCCGACCAGATGCCCAAGGTGGAGGTCCAGTCGGCGGCGGCGAAGCGGCTGGCGGGGGGGCTGGTCGAGGTGACCGCCACGGTGGCGAATCCCCGGCTCACGCCGACCCGGGCCGCCATCGACGTGAAGAACCACGTCACCCCGCCGGACGTCGTCGCGCTGGAGGGCAAGGACCTCAAGGTGGCGATGGGCCTGTGGTCCGAGGAGCCCTTCTTCCGGTCTGCCCGCGAGCAGAAGCACCGGCCAGCGGAGGTCCGCGTGACCCGCGTTCCCGGGATGGGCGCGGTGTACGTGCGTTGGCTGGTGCGGGGCGACGGCCCGTACACGGTCCGGGTGCGATCGGTCAAGGGCGGCTCCGACCGCCGCGACGTCCGGCCGTGAGCGGCGGAAAAGAAAATGGGAGAAGGAAGATGGCAACGGCATAGGGTCGGCCGGGGTGGCATGGCGTCACGCCGCGAAGCGGCGGCTCGCCATGTTGCACTCATGCCACCATGCCCGCTCGGCCTTCGGCCGCCAGCGCATGCCACCCTGCCCACAGTCCGCGTTTCGTGTCAGTGATATATCCTCACGTTGGGTAACGCCTCTTGCAGGTCTTTGACTCCGGCGTCGGTGACGTGGGTGCGCTCGAGGGATACCTGTCGGAGTTGGGGCAACACTCTGAGGTGCTCCAGGCCGGCGTCCGAGACCTTGGTGTCGCTCAGCAACAGGACTCGGAGTCCGGTCAACTCCTTGAGGTGCTCCAACCCGGCGTCGGTGACGTGGGTGCGCGTGAGGTACAACTGTCGGAGGGTCAACCCCTTGAGGTGCTCCAACCCGGCGTCGGTGACCTCGGTGCTGATTAGATCCAGCGTTTCGAGTTGAGTCAATCCCTTGAGGTGCACCAGGCCCGCGTCGGTCACCTGAGCGTCGCCGAGGAACAGTTCCTGAAGGTGCGTCAGCCCCTTGAGGCGCTCCAGGGCGGCGTCCGTGACCTCGGTGCCGACCAGGTACAACGTTCGGAGTTTGGTGAACCCCTTGAGGTGCTCCAGCGCGGCGTCGGTGACCTGCGTGCGGTGCGGGTACAACTCCGGGAACTGGGGCATCCAGGTGAGGTACTCCAGACCGGTCGCCCGCATCTCTGGCTCTCCAAGCGCCACCCACGTCACGCTCGCAAAGAAGTCATCCCCCAGGAGCTTCCGCAGCCACGCCGGTCCCGGCGCTTCTGGGTTGGGTATTGAGGAGCCAGGGGCAATCCACTTATGGTCGTACATCACCTCCCCGCCGAGTCTTCGAATCTCCTCCACGGCTTCCCGCTGCCTCTTCGCCCGCTGCATCCTGACGGCGAGCCAACTCATGCCGACGCTCGCAAGGAGCACCAGCACCAGGAGCGTGCGCAGGCTGAACTGGTACCAGCGGAGTCGGCGTCTGGCCTTGTCGGGCGGGGTGGTCGTCACGGTCGATTCAGCGGTATGGCTCATGCGTATTGTATTGTCTCTCACGCGGCGGCCCGCCTGTCAAGCGGCCCGCTGCCGAGGGCCATGTTTCTTCCTTCAGCACGACATTTTACCTTCTTGCCGGCCCGGTTCGTGAGCTAAGGTCCAGTATCGGGCGGTTTCGACCGGGCGCCGGGCCGGGGAAGCCCCCGCCCCAAGGTTATCCCAAGGAGGTGCGTTGGTCATGTCTTCCGGCAATCAGGCCCCAGAACTCCGCCGGCGGAAAAAACTGTACGTCGACCCCCAGGTTCAGGGCGCTTTGATCGTGCGCATGGTGACCTACTGGGCCGTGTGCCTGGTCACGGTGTCGCTGATGGTGCTGTGCTGGAGGATCCTCACCGGCCCTTCGCGTGCGCTCGACGAGTCGCTCCGCGAGGTGCTGTTCGACTATGCGCCGGCGGTCGTGGCCTCGCTGGCCTTGCTGCCGCTGGTCATCCTGGACGTGCTTCGGCTGAGCAACCGGTTCGCCGGGCCGCTGGTGCGGCTGCGGCGGGCGATGCGGGCGTTGGCTCGCGGGGAGCACGTCGACCCGATCAGCTTCCGCGAGGGGGATTTTTGGCTCGAGTTCGCCCAGGAATTCAACGCGGTCGCTGCGCGGGTCGAGCGCGTCGGAGGCACGGCGGGGCCGGCCGGAGAAGAGGAGCCCGAAGCCGAGGCGATCGGCGCCGGCACGGGCTGAATGAGGTTGCGTGATTCCAGGAGTCCCGGGGGCTGGTGGCCGCAGCGACCAAGCCCCAGCCGTGGATTGCTGGGGCACCGCTACGCTATGCCCCAGCCACCCATCGCCAACACTTTGCATTCTTCATTTTGCATTCACTTGGGCTTCGGCGATTCCCAGAGCTTCTGCTGCTTTCGGTACCTCTCCTTGGTGGCGTCGTCGGGTGCGCGGTCGATGCCCTTGGAGTTCCACTTCGCCGCCTCGGCAAGCTGCTGTTTCTGGGCGTACTTGGCGGCCAGTCCGTGCAGGGCCGTGGGGACGGCCGCCGGTGGGAGGTCGGGCCAGCCGAGCTTGTCGGCCAGCAGGGAGAACTCCTTGGCGGCCTCGTCCAGCTTGTCGGTGAGGATGTAGCAGTTCCCTCGAAAGAAATGGGCTTCCTTCAGGTCGCACCATTGCCACTTGCTCGGGTCGTGCAGCTCGATGGCCTGGGTGTAGGCCCGGATGGCGTCGTCGTACTGGCCCAGCTTCAGGCAGGCCTCGCCCAGCAGGAAGTACGCATCGGCGTTCTTCACATTGCGCTTCGTGGCCTCGAGCAGGTCGCTCTGGGCCTCGACGACGTACGACTCGGCGGCCTTGGCCTGGGCCGGGTCGCTGGCCAGGCTCGTGGCCAGGACGCGCCGGGCGCGGGCCCGGTAGACGAGGTCCAGGTCCACGTCCTCGGTGCCGCAGCGGATGGCCTCCCCGAGGCTCTCGGCCGCTTCCTTGAACTTGCCGCGGCGGAACAGGCTGGTGCCCAGGCGGCTCCGGAGCAGGGGATTGTCGCGATCGCAGCCGACCCCTTTCCTGAACTGCTCGATCGCCTCGTCGAACCGCTTCTCGTCGCGGAGCTTGGTGCCCAGGGCCAGGTAGGCATCGCCGAAGGGCCTGAGCTCGCTGGCCGGGGTGGTTAGCCGGACCTGCTCGGGCACCTTCTCGAAGTCGGCAACCGCCTCCGCGTACTGCTTGCTCTTCAGGCGAATCGTGCTTCGCAGGAAGCAGGCTTCGGCGTTGGCGCCGTCGATCTGGAGGGCCTGGTCGAGCTCGGCGAGGGCTTCGGCGGTGAGGCCCAGGCCGAGCAGGGCCCGGCCCATCTGGGCCAAGAGGCGGGCGTCCTTGGGGACCCGCCCGAGCGCCTCGTCCAGGGTCTTCCGTGCTTCCTTCCACCCCTGCCTGTCAAGCTGTTTCTGGACGTGGCCGTAGTAGGCATCGGCCAGGAGCCGCTTGAGCTGGTCGTCGGCGTGGCCTGCGTCGATCGCCTCGCGGAGGTCCGCGATGGCCGGCTCGTGGTTGTTGAGCTTGGCGTGGGTCCTCCCGCGCCCGACCAGCGCGGCCACGTTCTGCGGCTCCAGGCGCAGCACGGCCGTGTAGTCGGCGAGCGCCGGCGTCAGCTCGTCCTTGCGCAGGTGCTCTTCCGCCATGGCGGTGTAGGCCCGGACGAGGAAGCCGGGCACGTCGGCCAGGTCGGCCTTGAGGCTCCGGGCCTGCTCCAGGTCGGCGATGGCTTTCTCAAGGTCGTGGAGCTCCAGGCGGCACCTCCCCCGGCCCAGCAGCGCCGCGACGGACTGAGGATCGCGCTCCAGCACGGCGTCGTAGTCGGCCACGGCCGCGAGGAAGTCGCCGCGGGTAAAGTGCTCACCGGCCTGGCTGAGCAGCTCCTCGATGGTGGCGGGAGGGGGGACATCGGGGCCGCGGTTCCTCGTCACGATCAGCACGCCCACCACGAGGGCCACCAGGAGCACGGCGGCGATCTTCAGCCAGCCCGGGATCCGCACGCCCGCGCGACGCTCGCCCGACGGCTCTCCGAACACCGCCCGGCGCAGGGCCGCCACCATTTCCGAGGCCGAGGCGTAGCGGTTGCGAGGGTCCGGAGCTGCCGCCTTGCGCAGGACCGCCTGCTCCGGCTTCGGCAGCCTGGACAGATCGAGATCGCCGTCGACCACGGCCTTCATCACGGCGGCGACCGTCTCCTCCCGGTAAGGAAGCCCTCCGGTGCGAAGCTCGAAGTAGCTGATGGCCAGCGAGTACTGATCGGTGGCGGGGGTGGGTTGGGCCCCCTGGAGCGTCTCCGGGGCGATGTAGGCAATCGTGCCCATGGTGGCGGCCGTGCTCCGCGCCTTGCCGACCATGTGCGCCAGGCCGAAATCGCAGACCTGGGCCGCCCCGCCCACCACGAGAATGTTCAACGGCTTGATGTCGCAGTGGACGATCGCCCCCGTGCCCGTGGCCAGTTGGTGCACGGGACTGTTGAGGAAATCGATGGCCTTGGCCGCTCCCTCGAAGTAGTCCAGAAGCTCCGCGACCGGGATGCCGTCGAGCCCCTGCTCGCGGCACTCGCGGAGCCGATCGAAGAGGCTGTGCCGGCCCAGCCCCATGGCCATGATCAGCTCCGTGGGCCGCCGGCCGGGCGGCTCGACGGGCGCGACCATGGTCTGGTGCACGCGCGGGGTGTCCTTCATGGCCTGGGACATGCCGATCTGCACCGTGTCCGTGTCGTCCAGCAGGCTGCCGTCCTCGCCCTTGGCCCACAGGCCCATGATTGGGGTCAGGTTCGGGTGATGGATCCGCTTGACCAACTGGAGTGCGCGGAACTCCTTCTGCCCGTGGACGCCCCCGCCCGCCAGGTCGATGATCTTCAGCGCCGCGTCGGTCCCGCCCGGCCCGGTCGCCTGCCAGACCTCGCCGATCGCCCCGCGCCCCAGGAATCGCTCCAAACGATACCCGGGAACGGGCTCGTCCCCGACTCGGTAGTTCAGTCCCATGTTCGCACCTGCGGCGCCGCTCCTGCAACCCGTGGTCCCTGACGCCTACACAATACTATACGCCAACCCCGAAAAAGGGGTATACCCGACTCGCCAGCCCGCATTTCCCACCGCCGCCGTAGGACGGATTGTCAATCCGTCCTTCTAATGGGTCTTGACGAGCAAAACCGGCAATCCAGGAGATGATTGGGTGGCACTGGCGTCTCGCCAGTGCCGGGTGGAAGCACGGGCAAGATGCCCGTGCCACCCAATAGCGTTGCCGGATTCGTTCGTCAAGACCCATTAGGACGGGTTGCCAACCCGTCCTACCGTGGCGCCCTGTCACCCGTTGCCCCGGCCTCTCGGCACACCAATCCCCACAGCCCACAAGGGATGATACACTACGAGCAACGCAACGAGAACCCGGGTGAGGGCCCTCTGGGGGGCCTCCATCCCGGCCGGTGGGACCCCTGGTCCATCGTAAGGCTACTCCCCGAGGATTCCCTGCATGGCAACAACCGGCGGAAACCGGCCTTTGGGGTTTCGCGATCCGGAAAGCTACGCCCGGTTGCGAGGCATTCTGGAAAAAGCCGGATTCTCCGACCGCGGGGTTGCCGAAGCCCTCGGCGTGAACACCGCGCGGTCGCTCTCCGGCAAGGACCTCGCCGTGCTGCTGCGCAGGACCAGCGGGGGCACGGCCCGCGATACCTTCATTCGCCTGTTTCTCCTGGGCGTTGCCGTGGAGGCCGAAGCGCTGCGCCGCGCGATCGAGCCGATGACGCCGGACACCTGGATCGAGGCGGGCCTGATCGAGGCGGGCCTGATCGAGGCGGGCCCAGTCGAGCCGGGCCCAGTCGAGCCGGCCGGGAGGCTGGTCACGGCCAGGGTGCAAGTGCTCCCGCTCGAGGGCCTCGTGCTGGCCTACGATCTGCCCCGGCGGATCGAGGCCGCCGACGCGGAAGACTACGTCATGGGGATCGGCTCCAGCACCCTGACCCTCGCCAACGCCATGGTGCGCCGGCCCAGCCGGCTTTCGCTCGACCTGGGCACCGGCTGCGGGTACCTCGCGTTCTTGGCGGCGCGGCACAGCACCCGGGTGGTGGCGGCGGACCGCAATGCCCGCGCGATCGAGTTCGCCGCGTTCAACGCCGCGCTGAACGAGCTGGGCAACGTCGAATGCCTCGAAGGCGACCTGTTCGAGCCGGTCCGCGCCCGGCAGTTCGACCTGGTCGTCTCGAATCCGCCGTTCGTCATCTCGCCCGAGACCCGCTACATCTACCGCGACGGCGGCATGCAGGGCGACCAGTTCACCCAGACCATCGTCCGCCGCGTGAGCGAGTTCCTCGCCGAAGGGGGCTACTGCCAGATCCTGTGCAACTGGGCCCACGTGGCCGGGCAGGACTGGCGCGATCGGCTGGCCGGGTGGTTCGCCGGCACCGGCTGCGACGCCTGGGTCATGCGCACCGACACGCTCGACGCCCCGAGCTACGCCGCCAAGTGGATCCGCCACACGGAGCGGCGCCGGGACGACGACTTCGACCGCCGGCTGGAGCAGTGGATCGGCTATTACGAGGAGGCCGGAATCGAGGCCGTCAGCGGCGGATTGATCACGATGCGGCGTCGCAGCGGCAGCCCCGCCCACTGGCTCCGCCTCGACGACGGCCCGGAAAAGATGCTCGGCCCGGCCGGCGAGTGCATCGAGCTGGCCTTCGCCCTGCGCGACTTCCTGGAATCGCACCCCGAGCCGGAGGGCTGGCTTTCCCTTCGGCTGCGGGTCTCCCCGGACGCGCGACTGCACCAGCGGTTCGTGCCGTCGCCGGAGGGCTGGCAGGCGGTCGAGGGCGAGCTTCGCCTGGAGCGGGGGTTGCCCTACACGGGCGGGGTTGACCCTTACGTCGCCGCCCTGGTCGCCCGCTGCGACGGCCAGCGCCCCCTGGGCCAGTTGCTCGACGAGCTGGCCCGATCCGTCGAGCAGGACGTGGCGTCGCTGGCTCCCGCCTGCCTGGACATCATCCGCCGCCTGGTGGAGCGGGGGTTTCTCCTCCCGCCAATTCCGAATTCCGGGGTTTCGACGCCCCCCGTTTCGACGCCCCCCGTTTCGACGCCCCAGTGAAGCCATCGGAGACAACGCGGATGTCTGCTGAACACCCCAACCATGGCAAACTTGAAGAGATGTTCGATCTGATGATGGAGGGTCAACGGCCGGGTGACCCGGACTACCACAACAACATGGGCAGCAGGTACCGGGCGCGGGGAGAACTGGACAACGCGATCCGCGAATATCGAGAAGCCATCCGCCTCAGACCCGATGACGCGATGTTTCACTGCAACTTGGGCATAACATGCACGCAGAAGGGTGAGTATCAGGAGGCGCTGTGCGCCTACGAGCACGCCCTTCGGCTGCGTCCAAGCGACTATCACGCGCATTTCAGCCTTGGCAATCTCCTGCGCAAGCTGGAGCGAAACGAGGATGCCATCGTCGCGTACCAGCGAGCGATTGAACGGGAACCGGAGCGGGTGGAAGCACACTGCAACCTTGCTGCCTGCTATTGGGATGCGAGGCGATGGCAGGACGCCGCCTCTCACTATGGCCGAGCACTCACGTTGGAGCCCGATATGCCGCTGGCGGCGTTGGCGCATTATCGCATCGGGTGGCACTTTCTCAGACAACGGTCGTTGGAAAAGGCCGAGGCGCACCTGCTCGAAGCCCTGCGGCGAGAGCCAGACGAATTCATGACCAACTACACCCTTGCCGGCCTGTATTTCCACAGGGACGCCGGCGAACCGCCGCAACGGGAGCTTATGCTTAAGGCTGCACATTATGCCCGCAAGGCCGTAGAGCTGGACCCGTCCGATGTGGATGCGAAGGGGCTCCTTCTGCGTGCTTCGGCTGAGCTCGAGAGAACCAAGCCGCTGGAATGACGAACGACGCTGGTGACCTCAACTGGATGGGGATTTCCGGGTTCCTCTGCGGGGGCGATTGACAAGCTGCATTTTGCCATGAAAGCACATGGACCCAAAGTATTGGTAACTGCCGTCACCTTGGCGTTGTTGATCTTTCAACTCGCGACGAAGGCAGTTGATTCTATAGCGCTTGCACTCATCGGGCTCGCCATGCTCCCGTGGCTGGCGTCGGTGCTTGATGTCGCCGAATTACCCGGTGGAATCAAGCTCGCGTTCTCCAAGGTCAAGCGAGAACAGGAACGGCAAGCCCAAGAACTGGCGTGGATCAAGATGTTGATCATGCTCATCGTATCCGATTACGAGCGCACCCATCTAAAGAGTTTCGCCCCTGACGGTCCCTTTATGGCAGAAACGAACTCAAGTTTTGAATGGGAATTGCGCCATCTTCTTACCCTTGGCCTTATTGAGCGACTCCCGGGAAAAGGCATGCGATCTCTTTTCGCGTCGCAGGGAACGCACAACATCAAAGACCACTTAACTATTACGCAACGAGGGCGGGAGTACCTTCACCTCCTTGAGGAGGCCAGCGTCTAGCACGCCACTAAACCGCCCAACAAGGCGGTCAACCCGACCGGGAACAAGCCGGCGAGTTGAGCCTATCCTGAAATCAACGCTACTCGCGCCGGCTTGTTCCAGGCGGGTTACCTCGGTCGTTGGGTGTCGCGTGCCGCTGTCGCGTCAAGTGATCTCCTCTCGGAGTCCTGCCGCCGGCGCTTGCTCCAGCAGGCCGTGGACACACGATGGAGGACAAGTACGGGTTCCTCTTCTCTGATTCCAGCGCACGAACGGCCTCGCCCCTCTTGCCTGCGGTGAATCCGCGGGTCGAGCGAGCGCCAAGGCCCGAACAGAGAAGAGGAACCCGTACTGGGTTGCGACCTCTCGTTGCGAAGCTCCGGAACGAGAGAAAGCGCAGCTTCGGAACGAGAGACTCGACGCAGGGAAGGGATTGTGACGCGGGGTGCCGCGCCGTTACAATGGGCGGACGCGGTGGCCGGCGGGCCCAGACGGCCGAGCGTTCCAGACCCCCTTGCCAAAGGACCTTTGCGATGAACAGGACAATAAGACACCCGCTTGTGGCCTTCTTTGCCGTTTTGCTGTTGGCTCCGCTGGCTGCGTTGCACGCCGGTGAGACGCCCGGGAAGGCGAAGGCCGGTGGCAAGGGCAAGGGTGCCGCCAAGGCCGCGGCGAAGAGGGCCGCGCAGCCCCGGCCCACGCTGGCCAACGTCGCCTACGGCCGGCACGAGCGTCAGGTGCTCGACTTCTACAAGGCCGAGTCGCCAAGGCCCACGCCGCTGTTGTTCTTCATCCACGGGGGCGGTTGGGTGGGCGGAGACAAGGCGGCGATCGGCAATCTCGAAAAGTACCTGGCGGCGGGGATCTCCGTGGTCTCGATCAACTATCGTTACACCACGCAGGCCCAGGCCGCGGGCGTGAAGCCGCCGGTCGAGTGGCCGCTTCGCGATGCTGCGCGTGCGCTGCAATTCGTGCGCAGCAAGGCGGGCGAGTGGAACGTCGACAAGGCGCGGATCGGGGCCTCGGGCGGCTCGGCGGGGGCGTGCTCGAGCCTGTGGCTGGCCTTTCACGACGAGATGGCCGATCCGAAGAGCGCCGACCCGGTGGCCCGGGAATCGACGCGATTGTGGTGCGCCGCGGTGAACGGGGCCCAGACCACGCTCGACCCGCAGCAGATGAAACAGTGGACGCCCAACAGCCGGTACGGGGGCCACGCCTTCGGGTTCATGCCCGACCCGAAGGACCCCAAGACGCGCGACGCGCAATTCGACCGGTTCCTGGCGGGGCGGGAGCAGGTTCTGCCGTGGATCAAGGAGTATTCGCCCTACGAGCACGTCAGCGCCGGCGATCCGCCGATCTACATGATCTACTCCACGCCGCCCGCCCTGGGCCAGAATGAGAAGGACCCGACGCACACCGCCAACTTCGGCGTGAAGCTCCAGGAGAGGCTCCGCAGCGCGGGCGTCGAGTGCGAGCTGGTCTATCCCGGCGCACCCGGGGTGAAGCATCCGCAGGTGCACGATTATCTCATCGAGAAACTGAAGGCGCCGGCCGGGCACGTATCGCGAGCACGAGGGTCCGCCAAAGGGTTCTTGAGGCGATGGACCTGAGCGGGCGCTGGATTGGATCAGCCGGGTCTCCTGGAGAAAGGGGTGAACCAGACCATTCCCAGGCCGGCGAGCGTTCCGCCAATGTGCGTAACGTGAGCGGTTGGACTGCCTTCGACAAAGAGCCCGACGACGTCCATGGCCACCAGGATCGCCACGAGGTTCCATGCTCGCACGGGCAGGAAGTAGAGGTAGAAAGTCGCTTGGGGCTGCCAAGCGGCGAAGGCGACCGTGAGGGCGCAGAGGCCGCCCGATCCGCCCAGGACGACCACGTGTTCCGGCAGGGAGAGCCAGTCGCCTGCCAGGTAGGCACCGGCGACAGTGGCACAAGAGCCGCCCAGCGTTCCTCCCAGGAAGAACAGCAGGAAACGGCGGGGGCCCCATCGCCTTTCGAGCGGCATCCCGACAAAATAGAGTCCCGCGCAGTTCAGCAGCAGGTGCAGCCACCCGTTATGGACAAGGGAATAGGTCAAGAGCTGCCATAGGTAGCCGGAATCCAGCACGGCGGCCGGACTGAGTGCAAGGGCGTACAGCCATCGATGGAGCGTGGGGAACCGTCCGCTTTGGGCGATGATCCACAACACGCCAAGAACACTCCACGCGACCATCAAGCTCTTGGAGGCGCGCTGGCCTCGGGTCGTGTCGAAGGCTATCTGGGGCAGCGCAGGCCGCGGCCGTCGAATTCTTCGTGGCAGACTCCACAACCACACCAGCGGCATCCGCAGCAGGAGCGGGGAATGCCGAAAACACAGCCAGAGGAATCGCAGCAGGAGCGGAATCCGAGAGGGTACGCCCTCGTCACGGGTTGGTCGGGCGGGCTCCTCCCATGGGCGGCAGAGTCTGACCTCGATCGTGTGTCGCCCGATCGTGAGCCGATCGGCATCGCTGAGCGCGCGCCGCGCGCCGTGCAGGGGCTGCCCGTTGACGTCGGTTCCCTGGTCGCTGCAATCTTCGAAGAGGATGGTGCCGTCCGATGAGAAGTGGATCCACCCGTGGGTGGCAGAGACCCCGTAGCCCGGCAGGCGAACCAGCGCCGTGGGGCTTTTGCCGATGGGGACGGGGTCGGGCCCGCGCAGCCCGAGCCGCCTGCCGGCCTGGTGGCCGCCAACGAACCGCAACTCGACCGCGGGTGGTCCGAGGGCTACATGGTCTTGACTTGACACACAGGGCCTCAGGGAGTGCACGCGGCATTAGCGGGTAAGTGTTTTGGGCGGGTAGCCATAGAGAACCTTCAAGACGAGGTCGGCGCCGGGGACCCGCTTCCGTGTCCACCACATGACTGCCGCCTTTTCCAGAGGATCGGCTCCCATCGTTCTGCGGACGGCCTCGGCCACGCTCCGGTCAATCGGATGCGTTCTCAGGGTACCGCCAATCAGGGCGAGCAGCACGTCGCACGACTGTTCGCCCATCTTGCACAGCCAACGGATGAGCTGAGATTGTGCGTTCGGGTCGAAGGTGCGATACATTCGCACCACGATTCCGGCGTAATGGGCCGGGTCCATTTCGGCCAACGCATCGAGAAGCCAAGGGCCGGCCGGATCGCCGCCGGGAACTCTCGCAAGACGATCGATGAGCGCCTCGAATCCGGCTGCTCTCAATTGGATCAGCGAAGCTCGCAGAGCGGCCCGGACTGCGCCGGGCATTTCGAGCGACAGCCGGCTGCCAAGCGCCTCGGCCAGAAAGGGCGCGATCTGGGGGATCTGCCGGTCGACCGCGATCTCCGCCCCCATCGCCACGACTTCCGGCATGTGCAGCCCCAGGGCCGTTCGGCAGGCCTGCTCCAGACGAAGGTAGAGGTTTGCCACCTGGTCCTCGGTGTAGCTTCCCGCGGTGCCGAGAGACTCCAGCAGGTCGGCAAGGCCGGTGAGCTGGTCGAAAAGAGCATTCTGCTGCTTGGCAAGACGAAGCTCCCGGAGAGCGGCACGCGCCTGGCCGAAGTCGTTCCGGCGCAGGGCGGATACGACGCTGTGGCACATCGCGGCGAGCGAAGCGGCCATGGCACGCTCGAGCCGGGCTCGCGCCTGCTGAACGCGGGCCTTCAACTCGGAATGGCCGAGGGTGATCAAGTCCGCATCGACGATTGCGAGCCGTGCCGCATCCCACTGCTGCCTTTGGACGTGGCCTTCGGCGCGCGATAGATGGGTCTCGACCGCCTGGCCGAGGCCGGCGTTGAGTTGTTCAACGGGCCCTTGCGCGTCACGGCCGGCTGCGGGACCGGAAGGCGGCGGGATCGGCACCGGCTGCACGGGCGCCGTTGTGGAAAGCGGCCCCTCGACCGCCGGGGCGACGGGCGTTCCCGTTCTGTCCGCACCGGCGGCCCGGATACGCACGTCAAAGGAGAACTCGTCGCCCCCTGCCAGGCGCGCCGTGACGGCCACGGTGCGCGGCTGATCGCCGGCAGTCAGTGTTCCCCGCGCATCGATCGTGGCGACGTTCATCGAGCTGAGCCGCCACCCACTGACGGGAACGGCGAATCGCTCGGCGAGGGCGACCCTTTGGCTGAGGCCGATCTCGAGCGTCCCGGCCACGCGGATTTCCACTTCTGCGGAACCTCCTTCGAGCTGCACGGCGGTGATGCCCGGCGAGATGCCTCGCACCTGGCCCGCGGCGTCGACTTCAGCGACCTGAGAGTTGCGGCTGACCCATCTTGCACCGCCCGGGGGCGGATCGATCTGTGCCGCTTGGCCGGCTGAGATTGTGACCGGGTCACGGCCCTCGACGGTGATTTCCAGGTCGACAACCACCTGGTTATCGAACCCGATGGCCTGGACGCGTGCCCGGCCCGGAGCCAGGGCGCTGACTTCTCCCCCCGCGTGGCCGCGCACGATATCCTCGTCCGTGACGGAAACGACGCGTGGGCTCTTGCTGAGCCACCGCTGAACCGCATCCGGGGCCCGCAATTGCTCTCGCCGGCCTACTCGCATCACCTTGGTTTGCGGCATGTGGATGATCTCGCTGACGACCGATGACGAAACACCTCACGAATTCGTCTTGACGTCCAGTTTTCCCAGGAGCTGTTGCACGGGGACGGTGTCGTCCGAGGCCAGCTCCATCCGCCCGTTGTCGAGCATTTCGAGGACCTTTTCCATTTGCGGCAGCAGGCTTCTGACGAGAGGACGGCAGCGCCGAACGTTTCGGACCAGGTCCTCCATGGTAGCGCGGCGGTTTTCATAGAAGGCATCGAAGGTGCTGTCGACCACCGTTTGCTCGATCTCTGCGCCCGTGAAGCCGACGGTCATCTGGATGAGGGTCTGCAACTGAAAGGACGCGGGATTGAGCTTGTGTGCGCGCAAATGGATGGTGAAGATGTCGCGGCGCGACCGCTCGCCAGGGCATCCGACGAAGAAGCGGTTGTCGAATCGGCCCGAGCGCAACAGCTCCGGCGGCAAGACGCTGATGTCGTTGGCCGTAGCCGCGACGAAGACGGGGGCTTTCTTCTCCTGCATCCAGACGAGAAACGTGCCCAGGACGCGCGAACTGGTTCCACCGTCTCCGCCGGGGCCGCCGGCGAAGCCCTTCTCGATTTCGTCGACCCAGAGAATGCAGGGAGCGACGGACTCGGCCACGCGGAGGGCGTTTCGGATGCGGTCTTCCGAGGAGCCCACCCATTTGTCGAAGATGGCGCCGACGTCAAGGCGCAGCAGCGGGCAACCCCATTCGTGTGCGATCTTCTTGCACACCAGGCTCTTTCCGCAGCCCGAGATACCGGCCAGCAGCACTCCGCGCGGCACGTCCTTGATGCCGTACTCATCGCGGGCCTTCTCCCGATTCTCAAACACGTGCTTGCGGAGCTGAAGCCACCGCAGCATGCTCTCCAGTCCCCCGACTTCGATCCCATCGAGGTCCTCGGCGGGAATGAATTCCAGAACCTGGCTCTTGCGGATGATCTGCTGTTTCTCGCGGACCATGCGTCGGGGCGCATCGCCGGGGAGCCGCCGCTGCACGTAGAGCATGTTCTCCAGGACGTACTCCACCTCCAATTGGGTGAGCCCCACTGCGGCGTCGACTAGCGCGTTGACGAACCCATCCGTACATTCAGCCTCGAGCTTGAAGGTTGCGTCCTTCTGCTTGATAACCTGGGCGCGGCGAAGCATTCCCCGCACCGTGACCGTCAGCTCATCCTTGGTGGGGAGGCAATAGTCCTGGATCCGCACCTCCTTCTCGAGATCGGGGGGGACCACGAGCTCGGGTGCCAGCAGGACGATTTTTCGGGCCTTCCCAAGTTCTCTAAGCTCGTAGAAGGTATCGCGCAATGCCCGCGTGGTGAGTGCCATCGCGGGATTGAAACTTGAGGTTCCGCCGCGGAGAAAGTGGTGCACGTCCTTGAGCAGGAAGACGCCGTCGTCCGTGCAGTCGCGCACGATGTAGTGCAAGACGGGCACAAGCGGAGCCTGGCTGCGCGCGTCGCCGTGGTCCGGGATCCGCACCGGCTCCATGACTCCTCCCTGCAGTTTCTCCATGCCGCGCGTGCAGCTCCAGCGATACAGGGGCAGCGGAGGCTGCTGCCCCTCGCAATACCTGCGGATGTCGCCCTCGGCCCGGCTCTCTTCGAGGGTCACCAGGTAAATGAGCGGTTCTCTACGTCGAAGGATTTCGTCCACCGACATGTTTGCTCCTCACGGGGCTCTCAACGCCTTCGGAGGGCCCATGATCTCCGCGGCCACGAATGCCCTTTGCGTCAGCACAGGGTCCGCCAAGGCGTCAAATATTTCCTTAAGGACTGGGTGTAGGATGCTTGCCAGAATGGCGTTGATGGCCCTAATCAAGTCGTCTGCGGTTGGGTACCTGTGGAACGGCTCCTTGTTCAGCATGGTGAGGACCAGCTCGGCGGTCGAACCGGCAAGGCCCGCCCGGTGTTGTCTAGGATCAGCCGGACGTTCCGTCATAATCCCTTTGCCCTGATCGCGGCGAACCGGTTGTTCGTCGCCTAGCGTGCGATCGGGCTTGAATGGAAGCCGGTTGGTGAGCACTTGATAGAGGCTGACCCCGAGCGAATAGATGTCGCTTCTCGTATCGACGTCCTCGCCCGATAGCTGTTCGGGCGACATGTACTCCGGCGTTCCTAGCACCTGGCCTTGAATGGTGACCGACCGGGAGCGGTCGGATGGGATGCTTTCCCCGGGCAGGGATGGCAGGTCTGGAACGCCTACACCTTTGGCGATTCCGAAGTCGGTCAATTTGGCCATGCCGTCAGGCGTTAGCATGATGTTCCCGGGTTTGATGTCCCGATGAACGATGTGGTGCTTTTCGAGGTGCGCCACCGCCCGTGCCACGTCCCGAGTTATCCTGAGCGCCTCCTCTTCGGAGAACACACCATCTCGGAGGAGTCTATCACGTGCGCTTCCGCCCTTCATGTACTCCATGACGATAAAGGGCCGCCCTTCGTGATTGCCGAGCTCAATCGTTTGGACAATATTTGGATGGTCCAGATAGCCAATCTTTGCCTCTAGAAGAAACCTTAGGATGTCGACGGAAAAGGACCATTGTACCCACATGAATTTGACAGCCACCAACTGCGTTTCGTTGGGTCTGTGGGCTTTGTACACCTCGCCTCCCCCGCCCTCGCCCACGCGCTCTGTCAGTTCGTAGCGGTGGCCGTGTAATCCGACGACTGTTGTTCCTGGCGGGTACATTTCGTCATCCTTTGTCTCAGAAGGTGCCTTTAGCCCTTGGGGTCAGGGCTCTCCGAGCCGCAGCGCGTCCTCATCCTCCAGGCGGATCGCCTGTTGGGCGTCGTCCGGATAGTTGCGCGTCTCCACCACACCCAGGTCTTGCTCGATCCGCCGGGTGATCTTCTCGCACAGCTTGTCGCCCTTGGGTTTGGGCCGGTCGACTTCCGTCAGGCCCTCCACGCTGACGTGTACGCGGTCGTCGGGCGTCATTCGAATAACGAGCTTGGCTGCCATGGTTGTATCTCCATTACGACTTCGAGCCAATCATCCTCCACACTGCGAGGAACAAAACGGCGCCGAGGAAGGTGCCGATCGTGCCGGCGACGCGCCAAGCGGTCTCCCAGGGGATGACCTCCAACGCTCCCGCCACCAGAAACACTCCGATGTCTGCCACGATCGGGAACATGGCGCTCCAAGTGATCACACTCATTGCGCGCCTCGTGCCCCTGACGGAGAAGCCCAGCAGCGCCACGGCGCCTGACACCAGCACGTAGAAGCCTAGAATGGGCGGTACGAAGGCCCGTCCGTATTCCCTCGCGATCCCCAGAAGCACGGCGGCCGCAAGGAACCCGTTACCCATCGAAAACGACACGACTTCATAGAGCCGTCGGCCTTCGCCAGGTCCGAACATGCGCGCCATTCGTTCCTTCATGACGACCACGCCTTTGCTGCGAGCGGCAGTACCGCTACCATCGGGACGGAGGCGGCCAAGAGATCCAACAAGAGCACGGACGGGACCGTCACATTCAAGAAGCGAAGGCACTCTCCGGGAACCTTAAGGAACGCGGCGATGTCGATACCAAGAGGTACTTCGAACTCGCTCATTGGGACTCCCTGCGTTTTGCGCCGGTTTTGCGTCAGGCGGAAGCGGACTCACTGCCCGGCCAAGAGCGCGTCCATTTCCTCGCTCTCCAAGGGAAGCTCGAAGACGACGGAGCCGTCGGGCGCCTCGGTCTCTTTGACCTTGGACACGTCCACGCCCTGCCGTCCCAGGCTTTCCAGCACCTGCTCGCGTGCATAGTTGCTCTTCAGGGCGCTGAGGAACTCCTGCTCCTTGATCGCCGATCCGTACCAGTCACCCACCAGCTCGATGATCCCCGTGGCGGGATTTGCGCAGAAGCCGACCGCCCGCTGACCCGGGATGTGGACGACCAGGTCCACTTTCCGTGCACGCTTGAAGAAGTCCGGCACGGTGCCGCCGATCTCGAACTGGTAACCCAATCTCCGCAGGGCGGCCTGGACCACGTCCAGGTTCCGCAATTCCGTCTTGATCAATGTGAAATGCGACATAACGCCTCCTGACCGTTGCGGTGCGGAAAACGATCCGCAGCCTGTGCCGTATTCTACCTCTTGCGCTCGGGACGGGGCAACTGTTGGACCACCCACCACAGCGAGTCTTTGGAGGGCCTTGCCTCGAGCAGGGCCTGCCGAAACGCGAAGAGATCGTTCCGGCCGGAGCTTCTGAAGCTGCCGGCGTCGACCGTCATGCCCATCCCTACGCCACCGCACACCACGGCGCACCTTCCGCTTTGCGCCTTCCAGTTCGCCAGACAGGGAAGGGTCGGCTCCATCGGCCGTTCTTCCCGGAACGTGTATTCCCGCAAGTACGAATCCCAGTCCACGCCGACGAGCGACAGCGCAGCGCGGAATCGCATGGCCAGCAGCACGGCCCTCAGCCGGTACAGGTTCTCCAGCTCGGCGTAGGCGGGCACGATTGCCGTGACGGAGTCAAACGCCTTCGACAGGTCGTCCGCGAAGGCGACTGCCAGCGGATCGTCTTCCGCGGCGTCGTAAAGCTCACCGGACGGTGTTGCCTGCTGCTTCTCCGTGCGGATAATGACCTGGCACTGGGCCAGCCAAACGCTTCCCTTGGCTTCCCGATACCTTGGGGAATCGGCTCCGACCTGAAACCAGAACCTGGCCATGCTCATCGTCGAGCCGCGCGGGCCGCTGCCGGGCAGAGCGCCCGCTCCGGTTGCGTTCAGGAAGCGATCGAGATGGGAGGCGACGCCTGGCAGGCCAACGCGGCCTTGGCAGACCTCTTTCATGTGGTAGTCGGCATCGACCATGACGTGGGCGTGCCGAGAATTCCGGGGGACCCCGCGGATCACCACCTTTTGCGGCCCTGCGGCGGCCTTAACCCGATCCAGGAAGTCTCCCGTGCCGCCCGTCGAGCCCGAGGCCCCGGATCCGGCAAAGAACTCCCGGAGTGCCCGGGTGTGCTCCGGAAGCGGGTCAAGCGAACAGTAGGGATAATTCAAGGGCTGGCCCGCGCTGCGCATGCCGACGAGCAGATCGTCCAGCGTCAGGTGGGGACGCGACTCCGACCGCAGACCGACGAGGACCACGTCCTCGACCTCTCCATGCTGGGCCAGGTAACCTTCGAGGAATCCGATGCCTGCCAGCGTCCTGCACTCCTCGGGCAACGGCGAGCCGTTGGCCAGGCTGCTCGACACGGTCGCCTGCAAAACACGAAGGGACAGGCATACCCGCTCCGATCCCTCGGGCACTGAGAAATCAAGCGGAGCGAGTTGCCCATCCTTCCGGCAGCCCCTCGGAATGCCGAGGGCCGGGAGGAGCCACGCCAGAACGCAGATCCAGCTCAGCACCACGGCGATCAGGCTCGTTTGGCTGTTTCCAGGAGTCCGCATTGCCTGTCTCACTTCTTGGAGGCCGGCCAGCTCAGGTCCCCCGATGAGGGACGCGACTTGATCAGGGCATCTGCCTGCCTCTGAAGCGCACCGCTGCCATCGGCCTCGAAGGAGCCCTCGGTTACGACCATCTGCATCGAGACTCCTCGGAGCGGGGGCGGCGGAGGAGGAGGCGGGCCAAACCCGCCGAATCGCCTGCTATTATCGTCCGTGGCCCCTTTGGGATTCAGCAGCACCGACTGATGGAGGACGGAACAACCAGCCTTCTGTTTCTGCTTCTTGCCGGCGTCGTCGGGCAGACCGAGGTCACCCGCATTCGGAACGTTCCATCCCTCCAGCGGCAAGCGCCACGTGAGCGACTGAGCGGAAGGCCGCGAGCCCAGGACGACGGATCGAAGTTGAGTGACGTCGCCGTGATTGAGCAACCTGACCTCGGGCCGGAGTTCAATGCCTCCGCTGATCCGGACCAGGCGCTGCATGCCGTCGCTCCGGTCGACAACCCCGTACAATTCCGCCAGGTCGTAGGTTCGTGGAGTCGGCTCCCGCGCCACTTGGTAGTCGTCGAGAAAATGCGCGAGATAGGGCTGCTCTTCGACCTTCTGCACGGCCCGAACCACGTCGGCGACGGCCACCAGATCGTAGAGCTGTTTGAGCCTCTTCAATTCCGTGTACTGGCGGCACACCTCGTCGAAGTGCTCGGTCCAGGCCCTCTCGAATCGCTCGCGGGCAGGGTGCTTCGGTCCCTGTGCATTGTCTTGCAGGCTTTCCGAGCGCACGATGATGTTCAGCTCTCTGATGCAGAACACCTCGGGGCGGAATTCGTCGGGCTTGCACGCCACCTTGAACTTCTCCTGGCCCCGAAACCAGAACCTTGCCTGGTAGGGTTCTTCGGATCTCTCGACGCGGGCGCCACGGCTGCTCTCGAGTATCCGCGCCCCTTCGGCGGCGTCACACCAGCGGAGTTCCGTCACCCGAGCGCCGTCGCGTTCGGTCTCCTCCCGGATATCCTCCGCGACAAGGGCGTTGTATGAAGGAACTCCCGGTACGTCCTTCGCCTGCTGAAGGCTATAGCGTTTCAGGAGAACGTCGCACTGCAGGAAATCCTTGCCGAACGCGGTGTCCTCCAGGTGGCCATCAAAGCGCACCTGCTGCAATTTCGTGTTTTCGGTATCCGAGACGGGGTCAATGCTCACCAACGGGAATTCGCCGTACGACACGCGTGCGCGCAAAGCGACCACGAGATCATCCAGTCGCGCGGGCGGCAATTCAGGCCGGTTGAAGCCGATAAGGATGATGTCCTTCCCCTCCGCATCGTAGATCATCCCGGCGATCCGATTGATGCCACCCAACCCCCAAAGCTCGGGCTCCTGGTTGCCGCCTTTCGCTTGAAGCGACGCTTCTCGCAGGGAAAACGCGATGAAATCGTGGCCGTCGGGACGATTGCCCCCGGAGCATCCGTGGCAGAGCATCGCCAGCAGCGAGAAGCACCACCGGGTTGTCCTCCGAGCGCTGCGTGACATTCTCGTCTCTCCGCATCCCCCAGGCCAGTTCATCGCGGGTTGGCCGACGCCCGCACCACGCAATGGGACTCGGGCGGCTGTTGTCGTCTCAAGACACTTCACAACCCCGACGGTGCGAGTCGCGGCAGGTCACTGCCGGGAATCAACCCGAACCAGGTATTCTTGGCCAGCCACGGGCCGGTATCGCCCGACGACTTATCCAGCGCGACGTCCGTCGTATCGGCTCCCCCCGCACCCTTGTGGCTGCCAGTGTAGGCGTTAACCAGCGTACTCATCGTCTTGGCATTCACAGACTGTTGCCGATCCAGATGCTGCTCGAAGCGGATACCGCTCGCATCCGCACCCCCACGAACGCCGATCCTTGCCTTGCCCGAATCGACGTTGAGGTTGAAACCGACCCCAACCTTGTCCAAGCCGGTGTACATTGTCTTTCCGACGTCGATGGCCTTCTGATGGCCGCTGTACTCGTTCGTGATACGCTGGAACTGGCCGGGCGTCATCTTGGACGCCAACTGCCGCTGCGTGGCCGGATCCAAGTTGTTGAAATCGCGAAAATGCATCTTCTCCACGACCGTGGTCACGCCCGCGGTCGGCTTCTTCTGCCCGCCTTCCACCTCCTCACGGCAATTGTCCAGGATCTTCTGGATATTGGACTGGGTGAGGTTCTTGGTGTGAGGGCACTTCAGCGAGGCGGCAAGATCTTCCATAGCCTGATCCAACAGGTCTTGGTTCCTGCCGGAGCCGATTCGCGCGCATCCCCGGCCATTGCTGGCCAGTGCGAACTTCTGCTCTGCCTCCTTCAGTGCCGCGTCATAGTGCTGGATCGCGCCGTCCGGGGCCTCGGTCAGCACCAGAAGCGTGCCGAGACTAGCGTGTCCGTCGGCAAAGCCGGGGGCTGCCGCGCAGGCGTTTTCGAGGTCGCCCAGCGCATCCTGGTGCTTGCCGCAATAGACGAGGGCCACACCCCGCGCGTTCAGGACCATCGCCCGGGCGAGCGGCGTTTTCGTTTTGCCCAGGGCTTGCGTGTACGCCTCCGCCGCCCCTTCCCAATTGCCGAGCCGGGCCAGCGAATCGCCTTTCAGGTAGAGCGCCACGGCGCTGCGCGGGTTGTCTTCCGCGAACTTGGAGGCCCAATCCCTCCACGCCGACAGGTCTTCGTTGTTCGCGATGGACAGGAAGAGTGCCAGGGACTCATCGTTGTGATTCAGCGCCAGGCACGCATGGGCTTTCAGGGCACGAAGGTACGCGGCCAGTTGCGCGTCTGCGTCGTTGCCGCAGAGGGTCTTCACCTCCGGCCAGTTTTCGGCCAAGACGGCCCTTTCCAGGGGATCGCGTCCCGCGCCCGCCCCCGGCCGCAGCCCGTACCAGGCTGCGACCAGCAGTCCGCACAGTCCGAGGATCCCGGCATACACGTACAGTTTTCCAGCGGTTCTCATGGCCCTTGGCTCCTTGTGTTTAGAAGGTCTCTGGATACTCGTTATCAATCCTGGCGCCGCCATCTTCCTCGCGGCAGCTCATCCTGCTGTCGTCCGACCTGATTCTGGCGGCCGGTGTCTGGGGTTGGTGGTTTCAGGGTTTCGATCCATTCGATGACGCGGTTCGCGTAATCCTGCGATTCGGGATCCGACGCGAGATCGTGCAAAGCGCGAGCGGTGAGACGGATGGTGGTGAGATCAGCCTTTCCAAGAGGTTGTTGCCGGCAGAGATCGCTCAGGTGGGCGACGAGCGATTTGCGGTACAAGCGACGCGCATCGTCCGACCGCTTCTCTGCCCGGGCAACCTGCTCGTTCTGGTCTTGGACGCCCTTTTCCAGGGCAGCCAGGCGTTCGCTCAGGCTCGTCATTGCCCGTGCGGTCTGCTGCCCGATCCTCGTCTCCAGGGCCGACAGGTGCTCTCGCAATCCGACCACCGCCCGGGTCACAACGTCTTCATAGGGGACAGGCGTTTGCTGCTTGCGCTGGACGCCGTCTTCCACGGCCTTGAGTCGGCTGCTCAGGAGGGCCGACTGTTCGCGGACCGCCCGTTCCAGCTCCTCGGTGCGTCGCAAGAAATCCGAGTAGCTCGGGGACGGATCCGGGCTGGGGAGTGCGGGGGGCGACTTCTCCGCCTCAGCCTCGCTGCCGAGGCGAGAGAAGGAGAGGCCGGACAACGGGGCGGCCACCAGGACTGCGGCCCCGAGGAGTGTCGCGAGCATCAAGCCTTTGAAGCCGGTCGAGTAGCGGCCGAGCCGATGCCAACGGCCTTGCGCCAGCTTTTCGGTGCGGCGAAGGGCGGCCTGGGCTTCGCGGTTATCCGGCTCCTGCCGGAGGACTTCCCGCCACGCGTCCAGGGCTTCGCGATACTTGCCCTGCTGGACGAGGATCTTGGCATGGAGCGTTCGAAGACCGACGGGCATTTCCTCCGTAGGGACGCTGGCGATCAGGAGGCTTGCGGCCCGATACTCACCCCTGGCCGCCAGGTGGGCGGCCGAGTGCAGCGCGAGTTGTGTGATTGTCGAGTGGATCATGGCGTTCTCACTAGCGTTTGCTCAGAACCGAACCGAAGGAGTCGACCGACTCTTGTCCGGGATTCTCTTTTCTCCACGTCTTGAGGCGTTCTTGCAGGTCGGGATAAGCATCCCAGAGCTTGCGGTTCATGGCTTCAAGTTCCTGGATGTTGGACGCGGTGAGCGTGTCGGGCGCGCCGCGGTCGATCAGGCGGTCGCCCAGTGCCGAAGCGTCGTTGAAGACCTGATGCTGCTGGGAGGTGACCCGCAATCCTCCCAACGCCATGATACATCGGAGCAGGAAGAAGAAGGGCTCGTGCCGGAGCCGGCCGTCCAACTCGTCGACCTCGGCTTCAAGCCTTTGCAGTTCTTCGGGACCGGCATCGGCCGGAGCGCCGCGCACGGCCCCGTCCAGTTTGTCGATGGTCTTCTGATCGTCTCCCTGGGCGGCCTTGCGCATCTTGGAGAGCCGGCTTCGAATGCGAGGATACGCCTGCTGGGCCCAGACCACGTTCAGGGTGCCTGCGAGTTCCAGCACGGCTTTCAAGGCACCGGTTTCGGCCGCCTTTTCTCCCTCGGCGGCGCGCGCCAGCTCGGTCTCGATCTTTCGCACGTGCTGCAGGCGGTCGATCAGATCCAGGACCGAGGCCACCTCCGGAAGCGGGTTCGCCTTCTGGAGCTCCCGGATCTCGGCGAGTCGGCGCGTCTCGGCGGCGAATCGCGACTTCAAGTCGTCGATCTTCACTCCGTACGCCTCCGAGCGGAAGGTCGCCTCGAACTGCTCATCCAAGAGACGCACGTCGGCGTAAACCTTCAGTTCCTGGCAGTCGCTCATTTCGAACGTCACGTCCACGGCGGAGCCTGCCGGCAAGTCCTGGGAAATGCGGTGGTCGGTGGCGGAAACCTTCAGCGAGCCGATGTGGATGTGGCAGTCGGCATGCTCAATGTCTTCGACTCCCTGCAGGTTGGTAACGGCCTGGATCACGGGGATCGTCAGCACGTCCTCCGCGCTTCCCTTGCGAATGGTCCTGGCAATCTTGAACGGTCGCGTTTGCCGGTTGGGCAGGGAGGCGCCCTGGGCGATCACGCGTTCGGCCTCGTTGCCCACGGTGGCCACGCTCAGGGTATTGGCGATCGGCGGACTGACCGTGTGGAAGGGGTGCCAGATCTTCGGCTCTTCGATGGAGGTAAGCACCTTTCCGGCCGCGTCCAGAACGCGCGTGCAGAACTGCGACTGGTGGGGCTTGCCGTTCTCTTGCTGCACCAGGATCAGGTCCGCCGAGAAGAACCCGGTTTCGTCGACGGGCAACTGGGGACTCGACCAAAGCCCGTCGTCGCGCACGATCTCCACGTGGAGCGTCGAGGGATCCTCGAAATCGCCGCTGACAATCCCGGCCAGAGGGCAGATCGGCTGCTTGGAAGACCGCTCGTAGCGGAGCTCCACGGTGACGCTGCCGGCGGTCACGCTCGTCGACTTGTACACGCTGTCGGGGACGTCAAGCGTCTCGGAGTGCAGCGCCGCGCCCAGGGCCACGGCCGTCATGGGGTCCACGGCGACGTTCAGCTCGATTCCCAGGCGCTCGCTGAGCATCCGCTGGATGAACGGGGTCTTCGTCGGTCCGCCCACGAGGATCAACTGATCGAGCGACTTGCCCGACATGCGATTCTGGGTGAGCAGCCGCTCGCAGATGTGCATGGCCCGCTCGATTTCCGCCGCGATGAGCTGCTCGTAGACGGCGCGCGACAGCGGCACCTCGACCTTGACCGGCCTTCCGGCCTCGTCGCTGCACAAGGGGTTGTCCATTTCGACGACCTCCTCGGTCTTTTGCGAGAGGCTGATCTTGGCCTCCTCGCACGCCATGAGCAGTCGATTCCACGCCGTGCGGTGGGTCTCCTCGGAGAAGCCTTCGAGCTTGTACTGCCTGCGCAGCGGTTGGTAGCCGGGCTGGAGCTTCTGGTACCGCTGCCAGCGGTCCTGGTCGCCGGCGACCGGACCGAGGATGAAGTCGAGGATCTCGCGGTCGAAGCCCGAGCCTCCCAGCACCGGATCGCCGTCCTGTCCGTTCTGGAGCACGACCAGTCTTCCCTCGCGCACGGCCATCAGCGCGATGTCGAGCGTGCCGCCGCCGAGGTCGAAGATCATCCAGTTGGCCCGCTGGTCGCCGCTGGAGAACCCGTAGGCCAGCGCTGCGGCGATGGGCTCCGGGAGTAGGGGGTAATGCTTCAAGCCGGCAAGTTCCGCGGCCTTGGTGGTCGCCATGTAGGCCGACTGGTCGAACTTGGCCGGGACCGTGACCACGCAAGACATCAGGTCGTGGTCCATCTCCCGCCGATAGGCCTTCAGCAGCTCCCGGATCACCAGCGCGCTGAGGTCGGGCGCCGAGAGGCTTTTCTTGGCGGCGGGAAACACGTACGAGTCGTTCTGCCCCATGCGTTTCTTCCACGACGTGTGCCCGGTCCCCTCGGTCTCGTCGAAGTTGATCATCGCTTCCCGCGCGTCGGTCCCCAGGAAGACCCCGCCGCGCTTGTCGATGAACACCACCGAGGGCAAGAGCGGCTGGGTGGGCTTGATCCTGATCACCCGCGGGGCGCTGCGTTCCACCACGCCGATTGCCGAGTTGGTCGTACCCAGATCGATACCTGCCATCGTCGTCTCCTTCCAGCAGGGCGGCCGGAAACCGCCCTGCAAAAACAGCTCCGGTGTTTTTTGAGTGAAATCACGATGCCGGCTTGCCTACGACTCCCCGTGCCCGTTGCACCAGCTTGCCGCGGATAAGGATCGCGGGCAGCTCGATTTGGATAATGGTGCGAACTTTCAGACCGGAGACCTCCTGCGGCTCGCCGATCGACTCGAAGTCTTGTCGGCCGGGATCATAGACCTGCCCGGTGAGGTCGCGGTACTCGATGCCCCTCTCCCCGAGGAAGTCGTCCATTCTCTTCAAGGCCCTCGATATGCTGCGAAGCTCTTTACTGCCCTCTCGTCCGTCCCCACTCGCGGCGGCGGTCATCTCCGAGGCGTTGCGGCGGATGCGGAAGCAGCCGTTGCAGATGGCGATCGCCAACGCGTCGTCTTGCGGCGCCGGGCCGGCCGGCCGGCCGTCGGACGCGGTTTCCGCCGCCGGCGGCGTCGCCGGGCCGGCCGCACGCTCCTGCTCGCAAAGCAAGGCCAACAGGAGTGCGGAAAAGTCCTCCGGCCCGCAGGCGGGTATGCGAAACTCGGGCGAGTAAACCCATTGGCGCCAGTTCAGGGGGAAGCAGCGATGCCAGAGCATGAATCGTTTTCCGTGGACGAAAGGTCTGCCTGACAGCCCGCCTTTCGACGTGCCGTCAGACGCCCAGAATGTTCCTGCGCTCCGAATACGAGGCCTCGGACAACCGCGTCAGAAGGGTCGAGAAATCGTGCGTGGACATTTGCCTGGCCAACTGGGCGAGCAACATCCTTTGGGGGTACGACAGCGACTCAACGAGTTTTGTCGTTTCGCGAGACATCATCTCCTGGGACTCGTGCTCTGGCGGTCTCTCCCCGTCGCGGTAGCCGCTCGCCTTAATCTGCTTGTACGGCGGGAAGCCGGTCTTTTCCGATTCCGAGCGGGCCGTCGTCGACGCCGCCAGCTTCTTTTCGAGGGCTTGCACTTGGGAGTCTATCTCGCGCTGCGCGGCGTCGATCCGCTTCTGCGACGCCTCCTTCAGGCCGGCAATCTGGACGTGGCTTGCGTCGCGGATCGCCGCGCGGCGCTTCTCCCGCTCGGCCTGCCGCTGCCGGCAGGGAAGAAGCTCCTCGTCGGCCTTGGCCTGCGCTGCGGCGAGGGCCTCTTGGGTCTGTTGGCCCAAGCTCCGGAGCTCCGCGTCCCGGTCCCGCTCAAGCTGCGTCAGCGGCGTGCGAATTCGCCGGATAGTCCCGGCGCGGAGGAGGCGTCCGATGCCCAGCCCGGCGAGGCTGCCGCTGCCACCCGCAATCAGCAGCAACGACGGGAGGGGCCAGGTCGCGGGGAACAAGCCACCGAGCCAGAAGAGAAGGACTGCCAGAAGCAATGCAGCCGCCGTTGCGCCGGTCGCCGGGAGTTCCAGCAGGTGCGTTCTCCCCCACCCGGCGTAAGCCAGGCTTGCCGATCGAAACGCCGTCTCCGCCTCGTCAATGGCCGGCTGGTGCTTGCTCCGCACCGCCGTTGTGGCCTTGGCGCATTGCGCCTTCTGCGCCGCCACCTGGCCGGCAAGCTCCTTCTGCCGCCGCTCGACGTGCTGCTTGTCTCGGGCTTCCTCGGCTGCGACCTCTTGCCCGTACTGTCGGAGGCGGGCATCGCAATCGGCCATCTCGCGGGCCGTCTGGTCGTCCCGCTCGCGCTCGATGGCCTGAGCTCGGGCAGCACGCTGCTGCTTGAGCTGCTCGATCTGGCGGCGGGCTTCGCGGCTCTTCTCGTCCGTGCGCGAGGCGGCGATCTCCTTGGCCGAGACCTTGCCGCGGTGAACCTTCGCCGCCACGGCCGAGCGCGGTACGAGGATCTTCCGTTTTTCCCATTCAATGGCGCCCGCGTTGACCTTGGTGACCTTGTAAACCGCCATCTCGAGCGAATCGTCCGGCGAGGCCTCCTCGCCCGCAAGGAACCAACACTGCGACGGGTCGAAGTCCTTCGGCAGCGTCCCGCAGTCCTTGTAGAGGATCTTTGCATCGTCGTGGATACTCTGCTCGAGCCTCCGCCGCAGCGATGCCGAGATGGGAAGCCGGAGCATCCGCTTGGAAAAGAGAATGCTGACCAGGATGGCCCTGAGCCGGTCGTCGGTGCTGTAGTCCATCTTCTGGTTCACGGCCTTCAGCACGGTTTCGCACAGCCGGTCAAACTCCGACTGTTCCACCAGCTTCGCGTCGATGCGCAGGGCTTCCACAAGGAACTGCCGCACGTCCAACGCCTCGGCAAGGATCGGCTCGAAGGAGCGGACGAACGCCTTGCGGTCGAGTTTCTTGCTCTTGTCGGCCTTGCTCGTCCCGATGCACTCCTCGGCGCGGTGGATGAGCGGCTCCAAGCGGGTGGCAGCCACGGCCTGGACCGTGTCCACCAGGACCGCGTCGTGGACCGCCTTGGGAAACTCGGATCGGGCGATCACCTGCAATTGCCGGTGGCAGGCGGCGGTATCACCCGCCTGAGCGTAGGCCCGCGCAAACAGGCGATTGAAACCCAGGATCAGCGCGGGCATTCGCTCCCGCAGCTCGTCAAGATCGCCGGGATGTAATCGCGGGTCGTCCGCGGCCAGGATCCGCTCCCGCAGGTAGTTCCAAAACTCCTCCGATGCCAACACCGATCGCCACAAGTCGAGCGCTTGGCCCCACAATCCGGCCGTGGCGTCCGTGTGCCCGGTCCCGTAGGCCAGCTCGTACGCGATCGCCCGATTGTGGACCACCACGGCCAAGGCGTGCTTGGCCAGGACGGAAGCGCGGCCGCTTTGGGTCGCGGCGATGTCCTGGAGGCGGCGGACTGCGGTGGGAGAGGCCAGTTCTCGCGAGGACTTAATCTCGTGGAAGCAGTCCCCGTTGGCGTGCGGCCAGAAGGCCTCCCAGAGCAGCCGCTGGCGCGAATCCTGCAACCGGTCCACGTAATCCAAGGGCGCCGCCAAACCCGCGTGTCCGTCGTAGCCCGTGCGAACGAAACCACGGCGCGCAACCTCGGGACGAAGCCGGCCAACGGCCTTCAGCCGTGAGGTGGCCAAGTCAAGTTCCTGGCGAGCGGCAGCGGCCGGGACGGCCAAGTAGCGAAAAGCATTGGCGGCGTACACGTCGCCGGCAACTTCCAACCCCAGGACATTGTCACCGAGCGGCATCGCCAACAAGCGCGCCGGAACAAGCCCGAGCCGGTTCTTCACGACCGTGCCCTCTTGAACCGCCTCCAGCATGCCGCGTTGTCGCTCGGCCTCGACTCTGGCGTCCTCCTTCGCGGCCTTCCGTTCGGCGTCGGCCTTGGCGCGAGCCGCCTGCTCTGCGGCCTTGCGAGCCGCCTCCTCAGCGGCCTTCCTGTCCGCGTCCGCCTTCACCCGCGCCGCTTCCTCCGCGGCCTTCCGTTCGGCGTCGGCCTTGGCGCGAGCCGCCTCCTCTGCGGCCTTGCGTTCCGCCTCCTCTGCGGCCTTCCTGTCCGCGTCCGCTTTCAGCCGTGCCGCTTCCTCCGCGGCGTTCCGTTCGGCGTCGGCCTCGGCGCGAGCCGCCTCCTCTGCGGCCTTGCGAGCCGCCTCCTCTGCGGCCTTGCGTTCCGCCTCCTCTGTGGCCTTCCTGTCCGCGTCCGCTTTCAGCCGCGCCGCTTCCTCCGCGGCGTTCCGTTCGGCGTCGGCCTCGGCGCGAGCCGCCTCCTCTGCGGCCTTCGGTTCGGCGTCGGCCTCGGCGCGAGCCGCCTCCTCTGCGGCCTTCGGTTCCGCGTCGTCAGCCGGCTTCCTGTCCGCGTCGGCCTTGGCGCGAGCCGCCTCCTCTGCGGCCTTCCGTTCCGCGTCGGCCTTGGCGCGAGCCGCCTCCTCAGCGGCCTTCCTGTCCGCGTCGGCCTTGGCGCGAGCCGCCTCCTCTGCGGCCTTCCGTTCCGCGTCGGCCTTGGCGCGAGCCGCCTCCTCAGCGGCCTTGCGAGCCGCCTCTTCAGCAGCCTTCCTGTCCGCGTCCGCCTTCGCCCGCGCCGCCTCCTCCGCGGCCTTCCGAGCCGCCTCCTCCGCAGCCTTCCGTTCCGCGTCGGCCTTGGCGCGAGCCGCCTCCTCCGCGGCCTTGCGAGCCGCTTCTTCAGCGGCCTTCCTGTCCGCGTCGGCCTTCGCTCGATCTGCCAGGCCAAGGCGATCCGGAAGCGGGGGAGGCGTGGTCGGGCGTACGCGTTCTTCGATCGGGCGCGCCGTTGGCATCGGCAACCGGCTTTCCGGGAGGCCTGTTGGCGAGAGTTGCCTGATTGCGGCAATAGAAATGGGCGTGCCGCACCTTGGGCACGCGGCGGATTCGCTGATTTTGTCGGGAAGAGCTTTGAGTTTCACCCCGCACTGAGGGTTCGGACACGTGAAGGCGACCGGCTTACGCTCGGACACGCCGGGAATCGCCCCGGTCTTCGGTCCGCCTGCCTCCGTCAGGTCGCGCAGGCTGACCCTTCGCCTCGACGAGCCGTTGCCCGAGGGTTGAAGCGCGCGGCCGCAGCTCGGGCACGTGGAGTGCCGACCGGCGTCGTTCTCTTCGGCTGTGAACGTTCTCCGGCAGTTGACGTTGCCGCAGATGATCGTGATCATGAGAACTTCCCTTCTGGATCGCCAAAGGAACCTGGTCGGTCTTCCTCGTCGGCCGCATACAGGGTACTGGCCGTTGCGACTCTGCCGCTATCACGATGCGTAGCCATCACCTGAAGCAACCCGTCAACATCGTAGGTCAAGCTGACGTCGAACAACGAATTCGCAGGGAGATTGGGCGGAAGGTGGTCGACGATACAGGTGCAAACGGATCTGCCTGCGCCCAGCGACCGCGAATTGCCCTCAACCACCCTGACTTTGATTCTGGATTGATTCGGCCGGAAGGTGCCGACGACGACGTTGACGGATGCGGGCAAGGGAGTATTCTTGGGAATGAGGACGTGGTTTATTCGCCTGTCGCCATGTCGTACGATCACGCCAAGGTGGTTCGCGTTCACGGTTCGCGTGCTGTAATTCGCCAGTACGTCGGCCATGGGGCTTGCGCCGGCCACAATGCGCTCACCGTTTCGGCTGGTCAGGATGCCGGCGAACAGGGCAGCGCCCTGTGCAATCGCCAGGTCAGGCGACAGGTACCGGATTGCCGTGCCGTCTTCGACGAGCGACTCCAGTAACGTGCGGATCATGGGCATCCGGGTGCAGCCGCCGACTGGAATGATGCAGTCGACGTGCTGCCACGTCATATCTTCGTCTTCCAGGCTTTCCAGCAGGTGCTCGGTAAGCACGCGGGTTCGCGCAACAAGGTGGCCGGTAAGCTGTTCGAAATCGCGGCGGTCCACGGAGAATTCCAACGGCGCGCCGCCATGTTCGAAGAGCACGGTGGCGGTTTCAATTTTTGGATTGCTGAGCGCGCGTTTGGCGATCTCAACTTTGTGGGCGAGACGTCGCAGGGATTGCGGGTCGGCGCGGAAGTCGATGCCGTGCGTGCTCAAGGCAGTATCGGCCAGGCGGTCGAGGAGGCACTGGTCCCAGTCGATGCCGCCCAGAAAACGTTCCCCGCTGGCCGCCAGCACTCGCAATTGCTTGCGATCGTAACGTACGATGCTCAGGTCGAACGTTCCGCCGCCGAGATCGTAGATGAGGATGGTGTACTCCTGCCCCAGGTACGACATGACGATGCCCTCTTCCCCGAGAGCATAGCTCAGGGCGGCGGCCACCGGCTCGTTGACGATGGCCACCTTCGTGAGTCCGGCTTGTCTCCCTGCTTCGACGGTCAGTTGACGCTGGTAGGAGGTGAAGTGTGCGGGGACCGTAATCACTGCCTCTTCGATCAAGCCGACCTGGGGTTCGGCGTCCTCAAGGAGCTTGCGGATCACAAGAGCGGCGATGTCCACCGGGGTGTAAATGACGCCGTCGATTTCCCATCGGACGTCCGGCTCACCGAGGAATCGCTTGGAGTTCGCCACGAAACGCTCGGGACGACTGAAGCCGGGCTCGATGGCGTCTCGACCGACGATGGCCCCGCCGTTTTCCTGAAAGTAGACGACGGAGGGCGTCTTGAAATCGCCCTCGGCGTTCGCGACGGGCTGCGGTTTAAGGTCCGCGTCGAGGCACGTCAGCGAGGAGAAGCTGGTGCCGAGGTCGATGCCGACCGATCTTCTTGCGTTGCTTGTCATGACCGTGCCAAACGCGTTAACTTTCTGTCAGTCGTCGAACGAACACGTTCTTTCCACTACGAACATGATACTTGGCCAGCGAAGAGCACACACCGTCCCTTTGGGAAAAAATCCACCATCCCTATGGGAAACATCCAACGAGTGGCGATTTGGTCCAATGGCTTGCCGGGTTGGTCCTTTCCTTTCGCCCTCCGCCCTGATAGGACCGGCAAGACGCCGTATCTTTCAGACCATTTTTTCGCAAGACGCTCCTCTGACCCGGCACCGCCGGCCGCCAGTGCGCCGTAACTATCTATCTGCGAGAATGTTACGACCACTCGAAGGCGGGGATTCGTCCTTCGATTTTCTTTCGCTGCCACGTTCCCACGACCAGAGAATCCAGGTCCCCTGGAGGATTCCTGGAACCCGTCGGCGGCCGGATACCACCACAGACGACAGCGGCATCACAAGCCGATAGCCTCTATCCTACATGCCCGTTCACTTGTTTCCCGCCTGAACAGGGGGGCAGCGGCCCCGGTCTTGTGTCTTGGGCAAGTTCGCGCCGTCGCGATCCTTACCCAAGCGAGTGAAAGATGGTCGAAGCCCGCCGTCTATCATGGGTGGTGGCGGCTGCAGGGGCGGCTCCCGCGAACGGCGGCATCTTGACGCCCCCTGTCCAGAGGAGTGTAATAGTTGGGTCATCCTTCACGTGCGACTGCCATGACTGCGGGAACAGGAAGAGATCGCAACGGTCCGCTCGCCTTCGAACCCGTCCGACGGCGGCTCTCGATGAGTCAGCGGATTGTCTGGCAGTTCGGCCGCCTCGGACGGGCCAGATTGGGCCTCTGGAAAGCATGCGAGAGGCCGGACGACGCCCCGGTATGGCAGTCGTTGGAGAGAACGCTTCAGAAACTCCGGGACCGCCGGAAGCCGGGTGAGAGCAAGACCGACGGCGTGATCTGCGACCTGCTGATCCACCTTGCGTGGCATAGCCTGCACGTCGGCGATCTCGACGCGTCGTGCCGCCGGCTCGGGGAGCTGGATGCATACCACGTCGACGGAGCAGACTTGTCGCCCCGAGTGTCCTTGCGGTGGTCCAACATGGAGAGACTGCTCGTCGTCAACGAGCTTCGCGCCTACGTTGAGCAGGCCAGGCGTTTCGTGGCGGATCCGCTTGTCGGCCGCGCCGAGGCCGCAGAGGTTCTCAAGGCGACCCGTATCGTCTACGAGCAGGTTTCGCCGATCGACTGTGCGGCCGTGCTGTCGTCGGCCAATGGTTTGCTTGGCAGGTCGCCGGTCCTCAAGGCTTGCCTGGCGGTCTGTCAATGCCCCGAGCGCTTTGCAAGCGCAGGGGAAGCCGCCTCATGGGCTTCTCGTGTCCCACTTGAGCACACCGCGTTCTCCAGCCGCCTGAAAATCGACGCGCGGCTCATTCACGCGCGCGCCGCCGAATGGGCCGGCAACTTTGATCTCATGGAGAAGCGGGCCTCCGAAGCGGTGGGGGCGGCTCCCGGGCATCTTTCCGCCTGCTATTGGCTGGCGAGGGCACGGCTGTATCACTCGGGCCGGGACCCGTCCGAGGCCCTCAACGCCGCTCGGCCTCCCGAGTCCGTTGAGTGGACGCGTTTGCGCCGGCAAATCGACCTGTACCTGCGTCCCCATTGGGACGAGGCCGAAGCCATCCTGCCGGATCTCGCCGCCACGGACGCCACGGCCGATACCACGGAGCGGGTATTGATCACCCGGCTGCTGCAGCCCGCTTTGTCTGTAGACCCATGGTGGGACGACGTCGAGATGGATCGGGCCGCCGGGATCGCCGCGCGGGTCGAAGCGATCGTCGGAAGGCAGGCGTGGGCCCAGCCGGCCATCGCGCTTTGGGAAATCCGGCACGGTCGACCCTACGCGGCTGCCATTGCCCGGTTGGAGGCCGAGGACGTTCGCGGCGTGTCCCCGTCCCGAACGCTCTGCCGTCTGGCTCGCGTTCTCGCCGGCTGCCCCGTGGGCGACGCCGAGGATCGGGACGAGTGTCTCGAGGTGATCGAGACGGCCATGGCTCGGGCCTTAGGGGCTATCCCGGAGCGTCACCGGCACGCCGCGAGGACGGACAACGATCGCCAACTCTGGGCTGCGCTGGCCGATACCCTTCGGTCCCCGTGGTGCGAGCGGTTCCCTGCCCTCCGTGCGGCCGTCGACGTTCTGCGCTTCGCGATGGCCGCGCTGCTTCCCGGCGAAGCATGGCCATCGCCCGAAATCGAAGGGGAGTCTCGCCGGCGTGCTTCACCCTGGATGATCTGGCTTTACGCTCGCGCCGTGCTGGCGCGGTGGCTGCCCGCGCAGGCGGCGTGCGTTCCGCCGGGGCTGGACTTGGCGAATCCTCTGGTGGCGCGGTCCGTGGCGGATCGGTGGATGCTGTACGGACACGTGTCCGGGGACGTTCCACCGGCGATCGAACAGTGCCGGCAGCGCGTGGAGAGCCGGGCGGCGGCCGGGAAAGGGCGTCCGGAGACTCCTTTTCCTCCCGGCTCGCTTGCCGGCCGGCTTGTCGAGAGAGAATCGCACCTGCGCGAGGCTTGCCGTGCGAACGGCGAGCCCGTCGATGCAAGCGGCCGGGGCGAGGCCGCCGGCCGCTGGGCGACCCTTCTGGGCGATCTGGCCGGCATGGGCCTCATGACGGCGGCCTGGTGGGCGCCGGCGGTTCGTTACCGGTACGGAGTGGCCCTGGCTTGCTCGGGCTCGCCGGAAGCACGGGAGGTCTTGGAGGGACTTGTGGAGGGCCCCAAGGGCCTGGAGGCCCGCGCACAGCTCGCCCTGCTGGCCGTCCAGCGCGGGGATTTGGAGACCGCGGAGCGCCTCCTTGGCGATGCACCGCCGGTGTTTCCCGCGATCGTTTACGGCCAAGCCTTGTTGGCGCACCGTCGCGGGGACCATGCGCCGGCCTGCCGGCAGTTGGAATCGCTGGCGGCCGGTTTCTCCGCAGTGCCATCGCCATACCACCTGGCCGCGCGCCGGCTATCTGCCGCGATCGCCGAACGGCAGGGGCAACCGGAGAAGGCCGAGCAATTGCACCGAGCCACGCTGGCGGAGTGCCCTGCCGACGACGTGTCCTTGGCGCGATTGCGCCGTCTTGTGTTGAAGCGCGGCTATGCCGAGGCGCGGGCCGGCCGGCCGATGGAGTCGGGCTCGGCGGACGGCGTCTTCCCGGACAGCCCCGCGACGATTCCGTGGAGCCGCCGGCACGCGATGCTGCAACGGGCCCTCCTCTGTACCAAAGAACAGGTCGACGGCGTGCGGTCGGCGGTCGTTGCGGCTTGGGGCGGGTCGGAGCGCGCGGACGCCTGGTTTCAGGTGATTGCCCGCAGATTGCTCCAGGCCGGACGTCCCCGGGAGGCCGGCACACTGCTCGATTCCACGGATCTTGCCGCCGCGCCTGCCTGGAATCGTCGCTCACGGCTGATCCTCCGGGCGTGGCAACTGCTCGGCAGCGTTTGGTCCCCGCCGGTGAACCGCTCCCGAGAGGAGAATGGAGCGATCGAGCGGCAAGACACCGCGAGCGCCCCCGGCGGAATCCTGGAGCAGATTCGCGATTGCGCTCAAAAGATCGAGCAGCTTTCGACGGCCGGCAACGACGAGGATCTTCGCCGCTGGCATTTCCTGATCGAGCGGGCACGCGCGTTGGGGTATGACGAGCGCCGGGAAATCGCGGGCGAAGCATGGGGCGCGCTGGCCGGCTGGCCGATCGCAGCCTTGCCCCACCTGTGGTCGGGATCGAAGGACGAACGCGTGCAGGCCGCGGAATCGCTGGCCGCCGCCGTCGGCTCGGCGGAGGTGGGATGGAACGACCATCAACGCCGCCTCCTGACGGCGCTTTCCAGTTGGGCTGGGGGACGGCACGATGCTTTTCTCGACGTCTACTCGGAGCTGGAGAGCGTGCTGGACGAGCTGCCGGTACGTGGTCCCGGTCTGTGGGTTGCGGCAGCCAGCCTCTGGTTCCGGCGGGGCGACTGGAACCGGATTCTCGAAGGCAACCTTCCGAACTGTGTCGCCGATCTGGCGGATTCCCAGGTTCGGCTGTTGACCGGGTTTGCGTACGCGCGTGCCGCAACGGCCGATTGTCTCAACGAGGATTTCCGGTCGGCCGTGCGGCGAATCGAACAGGCGCAGAGCACGCTGGACGAATTGTTGCAGCCGGCCGGACTACAAGGCTCCTTGGCGTTGTCCGAGCCGCAGAAAGCAGGAAAGACATGAGCCAGTTATTGACGGAAAGGGGACTTGCAGTCTCCGCATTCGAACCCGTGCTGGCGGCCGTACTCGGCAATAGGCCCGGGGAATGGGGAGCGGCCGTGCTTGCCGAGGCGGATGCCCTCAGACACGGCCAGGTACAGTTGCGCGACTGGCTGTATTGCCTGGTTCGGTCGCCCGGCACGTGGGCTCGCAGGCGCTTGATCGACGCCGTGGGAAGGAAGCCGGAGCAGTTGATCCGGGGGGTCGAGGACGGCATCGACACCGACGAGGAGCCTCAAGGGCCGGCCCCGCTGCAACTGACGGCCTCGACGGTGGCCCCCGCCGTGATTTCCGCGCTGGACGCGGCCGAGCGTCTGGCCCGCCAGAACAACTGGGAGACGATCACCGACGCCGTTCTGACGCTGGCGCTGTTGGAGACGGCCGACGAGGTGCTGCTGGACCTGCTCACGAAGTGGGTCAAAGAGGAGGGCATGAGTGCATTGCTCGCCCAGCTTCGGGCCAAAGTGCGCAATCGCGAGGGCGGGGCGCAGCCGTTGTTCGAGGAACAGGGTCGCTTGAACCCGCGGGCGTTCAGCCCCTCGGGGTGGCAGTTCTGCCGACGGATGGCCGAGGATGCGTCGAGCCTTGGGACCAGGAAGATCACGACCCGGCACATGCTCTACACGCTGCTGGGCAATGAATCGGGGGCGCTATGCGTCGGATTGGCCTTGCGCGGCAGCGACGTGAAGCGGGAGCTGCACTCGCGGCTTTCCGGCGAGCTGGCTCGCAGCGGCCGGAAGCGGAACGACACCTTGGAGCTCATTCGAGACGCGATGTTCGACCCGGCGATCCGGGTCCTGGAAGCGGCGCGGTCTTTGGCGGAGGAGCGGGGGATGCCCGGGGTCGGCGAGCTGGACATCGCCCGGGCTTTTGTCGCGCGCCAGCCCGGGGAGCTGATGCGGCTGTTTTCCGACAACAATCGGCCCGACGTGGCCGCCCTGGGCGCCAGCCTCGACTCCGAGGAGGAGGAAGAAGCCGCCGCGCCGCCGCGCCGCCTGACCATTAAGGAGATCGAGTCGAAGATCAAGGAGCGAATTCTCGGGCAGGACGCGGCCGTGGATCGGGTGATTCCCTGGATCAAGCGGCTCCGCTTCGGACTGCACCGCGATGGCCGCCCGGCAAGCGTCCTGCTGTTCCTGGGGCCCACGGGAACCGGCAAGACGCAACTGGCCAAGGAATTGGCCCGCCACGTATTCGGCGATCCGGACCAGGTGATTTTCCTGGAGATGGGCCAGTTCAAGACCAAGGAATCGATGAGCGGACTGATCGGGGCCCCGCCGGGCTACGTCGGCTACGGCGACGGAAAGCTGACCAACGGTCTGCGAGACAAGCCGGAATGCGTGGTCCTGTTCGACGAGATCGAGAAGGCCGACACCCAGGTCTTCGACACCGTGCTTCGATTCGCCGACGAAGGGGTGATCTCCGACCCCGCCGGCCCGGTCCGCGACGGGCGGCGCTCGATCATCGTCATGACCACCAACGCCGGTCAACAGTGGCTGTGGAGCCACTTGAAGAGCAATCCCAAGGCGCGGGAGAACCCGGCGGCGCTTTCGGCGGGGCTGTTCGATGCGGCGATGGACGAGCTGCGGCAGCGCAATTTCCGCCCGGAGTTCCTCGGGCGCGTCGACGAGCGGATTTGCTTCCTGCCCTTCGCGCTCGAGACGTGCCGGGGCATCACCGACCAGGTGCTCGCATCGGAGCTGAAGAAGTTCGCCGAGCGGAAGATCGTCATCGAGGTGGACGAGAGTGCCCGCCAGGTGCTCGCCCGTCACGCCTTTGCCCGCAGTCTCGAGGAGGGCGCGCGGGGCGCGCCGCGGACGATCAATGAGCTGATCATCACTCCAGCCATTGATCGGCTGGCCGAGCACGAGCTGGAGGATGGGACCTACGGCTTCGGCCGCCTCGTGGCCACGCGGCGGGGCATCGACGGAATCGAGCTGGGAGTAGAACCGTGAGCCAATCCAGCACGCCGCAAAGAAGGCTCCTGCCGGCGGGAACGGTTCTCGACGACCGGTTCGAGATCGTCGAGGCACTGGGGGCCGGCAGTTTCGGCGCCGTGTACCGCGCGCGCCAGCTCATTTTCGGCCTGCCCATGCGGCAGGTCGCACTGAAGCTGTTCCATGCCGACAAGGTGACGCGGGAGAACGTCAAGGACGTGTTCAACGACGCCGTGACGCTGATCGGCCTGCAGGAAAACAACCCGTCTCCCGAGATCGCCTCCAGCATGGTGCAGGTGTACGACATCGGGTTCCTCCAAAGGCCCAGCTTCCACGCCTTCCTTTCGATGCGGCTCGTGCCGGGACGGAAGACGCTGGAGACGGCGGTGTCGCGATTCGGCGAGGGTGGGATGCCGGTGAACCTTGCCTTGGGGCTCCTGCGGCAGGTGCTCGTTCCGCTGGCCTGGATGCACGCCCACGAGGTCGTCCACGGCGATCTCAAACCCGATAACGTCCTTCTCACGGAGCGTTCGGAGGTCGTGCTCACCGATTTCGGGCTGGCGGCGCATGCGATGTTCGGATCGGTGGGCGGCGCGATCCAGTACCAGGCCCCGGAGACGCTCGGCAGCTCGCTGGCCGGCAACTTTCACGAGGTCCGGGGCTCTTTTCCGGCGGACGTCTACGGGGCCGGCCTCATCTGGTACGAGATGTTGACGGGGCGCTATCCTTTCGCCGGCGTGGACTGGGAGGCAGTCGCCGCCGGGGGCGATTCGGCGGCGTTCGTTCGATTGCACTACGACGCCCGCAAGTGGCCGATGCGCGCGTTGAAGCCGGGCGAGGGCGGCACGGAAGCGAAGCGGATCGTGCCCCCGTCGGAGATCAACGAGGAGATGCGGGAGCATCCGCAATTGGAGTCCCTGCTGGAGAGCTGCCTGGCGTACCGGCAGTCGGATCGCCCGCCCAACGCACGGGTATTGCTGTCGCGGATCGACGAGTACCTCCGGGGCGGGGCGCTGCCGCCGCCGCTGCGGGTAGAGCGCCACCCGCCGGCCGCCGAACGCCCCGAGTCCATCGACCTCGGCAGGAAGACTCCGGAGAAGCTCCTGGGCGACGGCGAGGCGAAGTTGGCCTCGCACGACTACGAGGCGGCCCAGGCCCTGGCAAAACGCATTTTGGAGCAAAAGCCGCAATGGATCCCGGCGATGCTGCTGAAGGCCCGCGCTCTGTTGCTGGCCGGCCGGACGGAGGATGCGCGGCTCGTGTGCAGCGAGGCACAGGGAATCGACGCGAACAACTCGAAGATCCTGGAAACCCTGGCGGACGTTTATGCAGCGGCCGGCCTGAACGACCGGGCGGAACGGGTGCGGCAACAAGCCCGAGCGGTGCAAGCCCGGCCGTCGTGCAGGCCGCGAGGAGGATGAAGTCCGTGGTTATCAACCGTTCCGACTGTGCGCTCGCTGCTACGGCCCGCGAGGTCAGCGACGTCCTCACGGAGCTGAACGGCGCGCTGGACACTTCCGTGAGCCCGCATCGCGCCGCGCTGCGCCAGTTGGGGGTGGACGGAATGGGGTGGACCAGCGCCGCGTACGGCGACGATGCCCTCAAGCTCTGGTCCGACGTGCTTCGCCGCAATCCGGCCGACCTCGAGACGCTGCACCATCTGGCGATCGTGCACCACGCCCGGGCCATCGACCGGGAGGCCGGCAAGCGGCCGAGCGAGTCCGACGCCGACTGGACCGCAGCCCTGACGTATTGGACCCAGCTCTGGCAAAGCGACGCGTTCTGGGACGGCATTGCGGCGGCGGCCTGCAAGGGCGCGAAGCGGGACGCCGTCGATGCCCTCCGGCAACGGTTTCCCGAATTGCTCCTGAGAATCCATTTCGACATCGCCTTCGATTCCCTGACGCAGCCGCACCGCAGCACGTACCACCTGCGCCTGGTGGATGCCAGCAAATTCCCGGTGGAATGTCGGGATGGGGTGCGGAGGAAAACGTACGACGCGCTGCTGAAAGGGGTGCCCAACGCCGTCTGGCAGCCCGACGTGCTTGATCCCGCCGTCCTCAAACAGGGAACCGACGTGATCGAGCACTACCTGAACCTCGATCCGGCCTGCCTTCCGGCCCTGGAAGACGCCCTCCGCCTGCAGGTCCGCCTCCTGCGGGCGCACTACACGGATCTGCAAGCCGCAGGAGAGGATTCCCCGGAGCGGAGGAGCCTGTTGCAGACCTTCCTGGCCGACGCAATGAAATGGCGGCCCTACTTCGACCAGTTGGTGCCGTTGGGGGAGCAGGCCGCGGAAGACGTGCGCCAAAAGCTCTGCCTGTGGTATCGCGTGATGGGCGACGTCCACCGCGCGCTGGACAAAGACGCCGAGGGGGCCGGGTACTACGAACGGGGATCCGCCGTGGCGAGTGACGACGACGAGCAACGCTGCTGCCGTAGGAAGGCCGGCGAGACCAAGGCCTACGTGGCCCGCGAAAAGGCGAGCCCCGGGGCCGCCGAGGCGAAGAGTCTCTGTGACGCGATCCGCGGTACTCCCGATCTGTCCCCCAGGGCGCTGCGGTTTCTGGCCAACGCCTATATGCTGCTCGAAGAATTCGACACGGCCGAGGCCCTCTGCCGCCAAGGGCTCGAGTGCGAGTTGGACACGGCCGACCTGGACGACTTCGACGAATTCCAGAAGGAGCAGCCCCTGCTCCAAGAGATGCTGGAGATGGTGGGCAGGGCGCGACGCCGTCATGCCGCAGAGAAATACGTCGACAAGGCCGGGCCCCACGTCGAGGCCGGCCGCTACCAGCCGGCACTTCTCCTGCTGGACAAAGCGGTCGAGGTGGCACCCGACGCGCCCCAAGCGTGGTTCCTCCGCTGCCAGTGTCACCTGAGCCTCGACCATCCTCAAGAGGCCCGGCGGGATCTCGACAAGTTTCGCAGCCTGGTTACGGCCGAGGAGTCGAGCGACGGCATCGCCGCAGCGGACCACCTGGAGGAAGAGGTGCGGGCCAAGGAGCAGCTCGTGGCCGACTTCAGCGTCGAGGGTTTGCGGCTCCGCAGGGAGGCGGCCGAGCGCCTGCGCCGGGAGGAGTTCGACCAGGCGACCCAGCTCCTCCGGCAGGCTGCCCAATGCGCTTCCGCTGCCGGTCGCCGGCTGATCCACGCCGAATGGTCCGTGGTGCTCAGCCGTTGGGCCACCACCGAAGTGAACGCCATGATGAAGGACAAATCCAGCTCGCTCGATTCCGACGCCGCGGTGTGCCGCCGCGCGATCGGGCGGCTGGAGGAGGCGGTGCGGCTGGACCCCGCCAACGACGAGACGCAGTCGAATCTCGATGCAGCGCGAAAGGTCCATGAAGACGTCTCTCGCGCCCTCGGACAGAAGGCGGACGTGTTGGCCAGATTCGGCACTGAAGAGGCTTTCCGGATCCGCCAGGAGGCGATCGACAAGTTCAACGACGGCCGGCATGACGAGGCCATTGCCCTGTTGCGTCAAGCCCTGGAAACGTCGAGAGCGTCGTCCGGTTTCGCGGGGGCTCCCCAGATCAGGAAGGACCTCTCCATTGCGCTGGCCTCGCACGCCATTGACACGGTCAATTCGGCCCAGACGGGCGGAAGCGGCGCCATGGGGCTCATGCGGCTGCTCGCGGTGCTGACCGAGGCCAGGACGTTGTTGACCGAGGCGATCGAGCTCGATTTGGACAACTCGCGGGCCAGAGAGAATCTCGAGACGGTGGAAAGGTTGCTGCGACAAGTCGGCAGGCATTGAGGCAAAGTTCGTCCCTGTCCGGGATGCCGAGCGAGGAGATGCGGACATGCCAATGAAATGGGTGCGCGGCACGAACCCGTACGTCCACAACTACTTTGGCCGGCTGCGGATCGGTCCGAATGCCACGCCGGTGGAGATCGTGGCCCAGCGCAAGAAACTGGTGCAGAAGATTGATTCCGGCCAGGAGGTCGTCCTGGCCGGGCAGAAGCTCGACCAGCACGCCGTGAGCGAAGCCGCCAACATGTTGTACGAGCCGGCCTCGCTGGGGGAGGAGCTGCTCCTGGTCCACCCCCAGGGCACGCAGAAAGACCGCGCGTGGAAGAAGCTTGCGGAGCAGGTGCGGCGGCTGGCCGTGTTTCCCATACCGGAGTGCCCGCCGCCGCTGTTGCACCCGCTGGCAGTTTTCTGGTTTGTCCCCGCCCCAGGTGTCGAGGCCGTCGAGTTGCCGCCGTGGGAGGCTTTCGGCTTCGTCGAGCAGGGCGATGAAGCAGATATCGCGTTGGACGTCGTTTTCGACAAGTAGAAAAGCGTGCAGAAAGGACGAGTCATGAGCGCAGAGGAACACACGCCGGCCGATATTGGGATCGATCTGGGGACCACCTTCAGCGTGATTGCCGTCAAGGGCCGGGTGGAGTTGGCCCCGGACTATCCCCCGGGGACCTACCTCCCGGAGTGCGACGTCACGATCATCCCCACGCCGGACGGCGATCCCACGTTCCCCTCGGTGTTCTGGGTCGACCCGGAAGATCCCGATCGCATCCTGATCGGCATCGAGGCCCGGCAGAAGGCCGAAGAGGGGCAAGCGCCGATCATGTTTTCCAAGCGGGCCATCGGCACCAGCGAGGCGTTGAAGATTCACGACAAGACCTACACGGCCAAGCAGGTCGCCACGGAGATTCTCAAGTACCTCAAGCGGTGCGCCGAGCGGGCCTTGGGGCGCCCGGTGGCCCGCGCGGTTGTCACCCATCCCGCCTACTTCGAGCCCAACCAGGTCCAAGAGACCCGGGAGGCGGCCGTGGAGGCCGGCTTCGACATGGCGGTGTCGCAGCAGATGATGATGGAGCCGGCCGCCGCGGCACTGGCCTACACCATGAGCGACAACCGCGACCCGCTCCGCGTCATGACCTACGACCTCGGGGGCGGCACCTTCGACGTGACCGTCCTGGAGCGGCGGGAAGGAAAGATCACCATCAAGGCATTTGACGGCGATCAACTCCTCGGCGGCTACAACTTCGACGACGACCTGGTGGAATGGATCTTGGGCAAGCTTGCCCAGGCGGGGCGCGTCATCCCTTACGACGAAAACAATCCGCAAGACCGCAGCCGCCGCGCGCGCATGCTCCAGTTGGCGGAGGCCGTGAAACTCAACCTCGCCCGACAAAGGACCGGCAAGACTGCCGTCATCATCAAGGCGCCGGACATTCTGGTCGACGCCCAGGGCAAGCCGGTGCAGATCCTCGAAAAGATCACCGGCGAGCAATATGCCGCCTTGATCAAAGACCACCTGGAAAAAACCGTCCAGTGCTGTCACCAGGCGTTGGCCAAGGCCAACGTGGACTTCAAGGATCTCGACGCGATCCTCCTGGTGGGCGGGTCGACGTACGCTCCGTGGGTGATTAAGGCCGTGGAAGACGCCTTTGGCGTGAATGCCCAGCCGTACAACCCCGATCTCTGCGTGGCCGCCGGGGCTGCCCGGTGTGCTGCAGAGTTGCCCGGCGTCGCACGATCGGAAGGGTTGAAACTGGTTCTCGACGTTCCCAACGAGTCGCCCTTGCCGACGATCCACGTGGCCGGCTGGCTTCAGACGGACGACGGCAAGGACCTCGATCCGGCGGCCTGCGCAGACCTCCGCGTGATGCTGATCACGCCGGCCGGCGCCACGCGTGAGCCGCAGCCGCTGGGCGGAAAGGGGCACTTCCTTTTCGAGGACGTGGAACTGACCGGTGACGGCGCGGACAGCCAGTTTGCGCTGGTTGTCTCCACCGTCAACAGCCTGGAGCGGCTGCGCAAGCCGTTTGTGGTCCGGTACGCGCCCGACGGAGGCACCGAGAGGGTGATCGACAACGTCCTTCCCAGGCCCCTTTATCTCAAGACCGGCGCCGGCATGAAACTTATCGCTGAAGAAGGAGTACCTCTGCCCGCGAAGTGCCAGATCGAGGCGATACGGGCACACGGCGATTCCAGTATTGCAATCGAGGTCTTCCAGGCGGATCGGAAGGTCGGCGAGGTGCGGGTGGACAACATCCCGGAAGACGCGGGCGAAGGCTGCGCCGTGACGATCAGCGTGGAGATCACGGAGAACAACGAAATGCGCGGCGAGGCCAAGGTGCTCAACCGCAATCAGGTCGTGGCAGCCGCCTGCCCGGTGCGGATCTCCTTCCCTCCCCTTATGATCCTTGAGGTTCCGGAACTGCGGCAGAAGTTCGATCAGTTGGAGGGGCAGCGGGAGGAGCGCGAGTACATGAGCGAGGATCCCGAGCAGCGGCTGGTCTTGGCGGGCCAGGGCAGGAAACTCTCCCGGCAGATCGCGAAGCTGTTTGCCAAGCAGTCTCCCGACAAACAGGAGGTTCACCGGGCCTTGAAGGAGTTTGAGCGGCTGGTCAATCCGCCGCCCGACGTCATGGAACCGACTCGGGCCCAGTACAACAACCAGATCGAAGCATGCAATCAGGAGTTGGCCGCCGCGCCCAGCGACCCGCACATCCAGGCGATGCGGCCGTTGTTGACGAGGATCCAGGCCACCGCGGACGACGCCCTGGCCACGAAGAACCAGAGGAAATGGACCGAAGCCAACGCGAACCTCGATAAACTCCTGGAGCGGCTACAGCGGCTGACCGGGGGCGGTGGCGGCGGCGGCGGTGGGGGCGGCGGTGGGGAAGCTCTGCCGCCCACCCCGATCCTCAAGGATTCCTTCCTCCACGACGTCGACGGCTTCCGCAGCGAATTGGAGGCAAGACGCGATGAGCTCCAGTCCAAGCCCGAGTACGACCACAAGTACAAGCCTCGTCTCGACAAGATCTCCCGAGGCCTCGAGCAGATGGTCATTGCCATCAACAAAGTCGGCGACGAGACCGATTCGCGGCAGGCCCTGGGGCAGCTCCAACTGGCCGTGCGTCCGAAGGAGGGTCTGAGAAGTGCCTTGGCCAACGTCCCGGACGACATCTTCTGGGCCCGCACCGTGCACTGAGTTCTGGAAAGGCTGGACACCCATGGACATCGGCATTGATCTGGGCACGACCTTCAGTGTCATTGCCGTCAACGGCAACGTGAAGCTGGTCCCGGACTATCCCTCGGGGATCTACCTCGAGGACTGCGACGTGACGATCATCCCGTCGCCCTATGGAGAGCAAACGTTTCCCTCGGTAGTACTCGAGGACCCGGACCGTCCCGGCGTCTGCTTGTTCGGCTCCGACGCGCTGGCGAAACTGGAGGAGGGGCACGCGCCGGTCATGTTCTCCAAGCGAAAGATCGGCACCAGGGAGCCGATTCCCTTCGGGCCGGGCACCGCGATGGCCAAGGACGTCGCCCGAGAGTTCCTCCGCTATCTCAAGCAGTGCGCAGAGCGGGCCTTGGGGTGTGCGGTCAGCCGGGGCGTGATCACGCATCCCGCCTACTTCGATCGGGCCGCGGTCGAGGAAACCCGGCAGGCCGCGATCGAGGCCGGTTTCGACATGTCGCTTACCGAGCAGATGCTCATGGAGCCGGTGGCGGCGGCCCTCGCCTATACGCGCACCGACCACCGCGATCCTCTGCACATTCTGACCTACGACCTTGGCGGCGGCACCTTCGACGTGACCTGCCTGGTCCGCCGGAGTGGGCTCATCGACATGCGGGCCTTCGATGGCGATCACCTCATGGGCGGGTACAACTTCGACCGCGAGCTGGTCCGCTGGGTTCGCAAGTGCCTGGAGGCCAAGAATCGCCGCATTGTGCTGGACGAGAGCGATCCCGGCGATCGCGCCCGCCTGGCGCGGCTCTTGCGCCTGGCCGAACAGGTGAAGATCGCCCTGGCCAACGCCCCCGCCGACGACGCCAAGGTCGAGTTTCGCGGGCGCGGGGTCCTGGTGGACGTCGACGGCAAGGACGTGCAGATCAACGAGCGGATATCGCGAGCGGAGTTCGTCGCTTTGATTGCCCCCTACCTCCGCCAGGCGATCGATTGCTGCCGCCGCGCGCTGCAAAAGGCCGCCATGAAGCCGAGCGACGTCGACGAGGTCTTGCTGGCGGGCGGGTCGACCTACGGGCCGTGGGTTGCGGCCTCGGTCCGCGAGGCTTTTCCCCAGCTTGCGCCGAAGATGTTCTTCCCCGACCTGTGCGTCGGGGCAGGCGCGGCAATCCATGCCAAAATGGTGCTCCCCGTCCTGGTCAGCAAAGCCGGCTGTCGGCTGGTGCTCGACGTCCCCGAGGTCTCCGTCCTGGACACGATCAACGTCGCGGGCCGGGTGACGGATGCCGATGGCCGCCTGCTTGCCGAGCCGCCGGCAGTGTCGCTCCAACTGCCGAGCCTGCAAACGCTCGGGCCGATCCCGGCGGCCGCCGATGGCCGTTTCTTGTTCGAGGAGGTCGCGTTGACGGCAGACGAGACAAATCGCTTCGTGCTGGCCGTTTCCGGCCGCGCCGACCGGATCCGGCTGGAACACGAATTCCACGTCCGCCACGCCGTGGAAAGCGGGGAAACGTCGTGGGTCTCCACCGTGTTGCCCAAGCCGCTTTACATCGAGACCCTGGACGGGCTCGTGCCGCTGGCGAAAGAGGGCGTCGCGCTGCCCGCCCAATGCGAGCAAACCTTCACGAGGGAAAACGATAACCCCAGCATCTCGCTCAAGCTCTTCCAGGAGCGCCACCCCGTCGGCGAGGTGCGGATCGAAAACATACCTCCCGAAGGCGGGCGAGGCTCGCTCGTACACCTGAAGGTCCAGGTGACCGAGAAGAACGAGATTTGCGGCACGGCCGCCGTGCGCACCCGGGAGGGACGCGTGGTCTTGCAGTCGCCCGTGCGCATTGCGTTCGACGTCCCGGAAGTCCCTTCCGCCGACAGGCTGTGGGATGAGTTCAGCCGGCTGCAAGCGCTATCCATCGAGCTGCTCTCCACCAGCGGCGACGGCTGCGACGAGCAGCGCACCGCCGTGCTGGAATTGCTCGACAGGGCCCACCAGCTCTTCGAGCAGCAGCCGCTGGAACGACAGGAGCTGGCCGTGGCGCTGCGCCGGGTCCGCGACCTGCTGGAGGTGCCCAAGGACGAGATGCACCCCACGCGCCAGGAGTTCTGCACGCTGCTCGCCGGCTGCCGGAAACGAATTCACCTCGTGCAACGGCGCGCGCGCGCCGCAATAGGCCAGGCCAAGGCGGACGCCACGGGGATCGACCGCAGTATCCTCGCCAATCTGGTGAAGGTCGGGCAGAAGGCCGCGAAGCTCGCGCCCATCCTCGACCGGCTGGAACGCCAAGGCCTGGAGGCGCACGACCGCCGTGACAGGCGAACTTGGGGGCGCACGTTCGACGCCGTCACCGATCTGGCGCACCAGCTCGAAGAGCGCGCCGACCGCGGGGAACATGGAACACCGCCGACCATCATCAGCAAAGCGATGGCCCTGCGGCCTCTTCGCCGACTTCAAAACGAGCTCGACGGGCAAGTGCGGACAATCCGGGAAAAGGGACGGCTGGAAGACTGGCAGAACGAGTTCGACCGCATCCAGAACGGACTGCACGAAATCTTCGCTGAAATCGCGGCTCTCGACGACGGCTTGCCCCCCGAGCAGGGATTGGCCGCCATTCGCCGCATCGTTCATCGCCGGATGCAACCCCTGGAAGAGAACATCAAGCATTTGGGCGTGGACGTGAGCAAGGTAGGATGATGGCCAGCCTGGGCCCTGCCCCGACCCGTGGGCCATGCGGAGCGGACTGCAAAACGACAACCCGAGCCGACAAGGAAACCCTTCGTGCTGCACGGCATTCCTCAGCCTTCGGCGCCGGCGATTGCCGGCGCGGGCGCCCCCGCGATGCTGCGGCTTCACGCCTTTCTGCCGCGGAGCCGTGCCAACGGTCCGGGCGTGCGCGCCGTCATTTGGTTTCAGGGATGCAGGCTGGGGTGCCCCGGCTGCTTCAACCCCGAAACCCATCCTTCCGAGTCGCGATGGACGATCCCGGCCATCGCCTTGGCCCGGGATCTGGCCGGCCGGCAGTCCGAGATCGAAGGCATCACGGTCAGTGGCGGAGAACCTCTGGAGCAACCCGAAGGACTCCTCCAGTTGCTGACGGCCCTCCGCACGACGACCCATTTGTCGACGGTCCTCTTTTCGGGCTATACCCTGGACGAGACAATGAAGACGGCCTGCGGGCCGCGCATCCTGCGGCTGGTGGACGTGCTGATTGCGGGGCCTTTCGTGCAGGCGAGGCGGATTGCACGGGGACTTCGCGGCTCGGCCAACCAGGTGGTGCATTTGCTCACCAATCGTTACACGGCGCATGATATCGCAAACACACCGCCTGGAGAGATCTGCATTGATCCTTCGGGCGACGTCCACCTCACCGGCGTTGCGCCGAGGAGGATCACCGGCTCGGGGAACGGCCCGAGCCGTGAGTTGGACGGCCAGGGTGACGTTCCGCGTACACCAGAATAGGGAAGCCAGCGGCATGCCAGATAACGAATTGAAGAGAGAAGAAGAGGAGCGGCTGCGGGAGATCTGTCGCCGGCTCTTGCCTCCCCGCGTGCCCGAGCCCCTGGTGAGCCAGGTGGTGCGGATACTGGTGACGAAGTTGGGCGCAGCCGAGGCCCTGGGGATCAAGGACCGTGCGGGTCTGGTGCGGGTGTTCGGCTCGTTGCGGCTGCTGTCGCCCCGGTTGCTGGTGCTTCTCGGGAAGAAGGGCCAGCCGGAGCGGCCGGCGCCTTTCGTGCCTTTGGAGATGCCTTCGATCTCGGCATCGCTGTTGGAACGGTTGGAGCGGGTCATGGTGGAGCTGACCCCGGCAGTGCCCGCGAATCGGCCGTCGTGGGACGCCGATTCCTTGGCGGAGGGCTTGGCGGTCTGCTTTGCCGCCTCGACCTATCCCCAGCGGGTGTCGCAGATGGTCAACACCAGCCTGGCCTTGCGAGTCGAGGCCTGGCTTGACGAATTCCTGCGCCTTCGCCAACCGAATTCCCCGTTTCCGGCCGTCGATCGGCTGCCGGAAATGGTTTCTCAGGCTGAGCTTCTCGTCGTGTTGGGCGGCGCCAGCTCTCAGTACCGCGACTCGGACTTGCGCCTCAATGGAGCGGCGCTTTACCTGGCGTCGTGCTGTCGAGAGGAGATTGACCGGATCGTTGGAGTCTGGCATACGGAGGCGCCCATCGTCACGTTTCTGCGCAAGTGGCTTTCGACGCCTCCCTCCTGGACCGTGGGCGAGGACCGGTCGGAACGACGTTCCCCCGACTGGGGTCGTGTGCGGTCGGCGCTGGCCAGGCTCTGCCGGGGCGAGGAGTCGGGATTGGTGGATCAGGCGGTCATCCTCGAGCAGATGGCGTGGAAGATATCGAGGCAGTACCTTGAGCCCGATATGCTGGCGCAGTCCGTCCAGGAAACCTGGGAGCAACTGTGGGCGAGACTGACCTCAGGGTTCCCCTACTACGCCTTTCGTTCGCGTTTCACCTGGTGGTGGAAGCAGTGTCTGCACCATTGGTTCCAGGGCCGGTCGGACCCCATCATCGAGCCGCACAAGATCGACGAAGCGACGATCGTCCGGAGGCCGCAGAACCTGACGCCGGAGACTCTGCGATGCGTTCGAGAGGGATACCGTCTGGTCCGAAGCACCTTCTATCCGCAGCGCGGAGAGCCGCACACCGGCCCCGGCAAGAACACGGCTCGACCACAGGACGTCGTTGTCGATAACGAGCGGGCGCGCGCCGTCGTGGATGAGATCTGGTCCTACCGGATTCGCTGCCGCATCACGGACGGCGAGGGCGAGAAAAAGATGTGCAAGCACATCGCCGAGACGTTCGGGTTGAAGGAGGAGACGGTTCATACGTACTGCCGGCGTCTGCGGCTGAAGCTCTGGGCTTACCAATTGGCGCGGCTGGAACGGTTCAGCCACGCCGAGATCCTGTCGAGCGACCCGCCGGTCGAGTACGGTCAAGCCAAAGCCCGCAACATCAACTGGGAGGGCGTTCCCGGCGTGCCCTTGATCGCGGCGATCGCGCGCGCGGTGTTGCCCGACCATACGCTGCTTTGGGCGTTCGCCGCCCACGTTCTTCTCCATGATTTGCTTGATCCGCAGCATCCCGACCCTTGGACGAGCCGGCGTTTCCGCGGCGAGCTGTGGCACTGGGTCAACGACGAAGCGTTCGAGAACGCCCTTGCGCAGGGCGGTCGGGACCATAGCGTGGTCGACCGTGAAGTGCAGGAGGCCCTGAAGAGGTCCCCGCTTGGGAATCTGCTTGGCGATCTCAGGGCTTGCCGGGACGCGAGCCAGGCCGAGTGCTGTGGCGATGAACGGGAATCAGCCGGACGGCCGCCGGACTGGGTCGAGGCGGCCCGGGAAATCCTCGCTTCCATCGCCGGACCGGAAGTGCTGGCGACGTGCGACAAGGCCGCGTTTCAGAAATGGAGGGCCGTGATCGGCGATACCAACAGGCATTGGATTGTCCCGGTCTGGTATCTGACCGTGCTCGAACAGATCGACGATAAACAGATCGGCCTGCGGTGTCAGCCCCCGCAGCAGGCCGACAGGCTGGAGGCGTTGGGACGCGCCATCCGAGCGCGTCTCGCGCCGCCGTCCACGTCTGCGCCGCCCGAATGCCCCGTGGCCACCCTCACGAAGCGGAGGAGATCGCCATGAACCTCGACGTTGCAGCGCGGATCATTGCCGGCTATCTCGCCGGCGGCCCCGCCACGCGCGCGGAGCTGATGGAGGCGTGCAAGGCCGTCAACGCCGATGAGGACTGCCTCGCCGTGTTTTCGCGCGAATTCGGCCTGGGCGGTCCGCCGGAAAGCACGTGCGCGAAGTTCGATGCCAACGTGGCCGAGCTGGCGGAAATGCCCGTTGCCCGGCGGGAGCGGGAGATGCCCGAGCTGGCCCGGCACGCCAAGCACTGCCCACGCTGCCGCCGTGTCTACTGGCAGGTACGTGGACTCTGGACCTCCCGGGCGGCCATCGCCGTGGCGGCTGAAGGCCGGCGGATCGTGCGGATGCTGGCCGAGGGTATTCGACTGGCACTCAACAGCGCGGGCGAGATCGTCGAATTCGGGCTGGGCCCGCCTTGGACGGTGCTCCACCCGACGGCCGCCGCCGTCGGCGGCGCGGTGATGGGGGAACCTCTCGCCGGGGCCGCCGCCCGAACTCCGGCGGATTTGGCGGGGCAGGAGCAGGAGTGGCTGCTCGAAGACGAAATCTCCGAGGAAGGAGACGAGACGTCCACGAAGTACCAAGTGCAGATCCGGATCCGCGTGCGCGGCTCGGCTCAACGCAAGACGCTGCTGTGGTGCAACGTGGCGGGGCTGCCCGACCTTCTGATCTCGCGGGCAAGCCTCGACGTAAGCGGGCGGAAACGGCCCCCGGCGCATCGTACGCAGGGGGCTCCCTACTACTTCAAGGACAAGTTGGCCGCCTACCAGAGCAACGCCCTTGTGCTGCCGGAGGGCGAGTTTACGATCCGCATCGAGCTGGAGGGCACCGTACCGCCCGTCACCTGGGAAATCCCGTTAAGTCTTGGCCGCGGAGAGCAGAAATGAGTCAGGACGCGAGCACCTCGGCCAACAGGCCGTCCCATGGCCGAAAGATCATTACGCAGAGCTTGAAAGTCTCCTTCAGGCCGGTCTCCCCCAAGACCGTTTCCAAGGGAGGCCGGAAGCGAGAATTCCTCGGGGACAAGAAGCAGGAGTGCCTGGAGTACGAGCAAAGGCTCCCCCAGGAGGACGCGCCTCGCAACCCGCTCCAGGTGGAGATCGAATACGAAATGCTCCGTGACCTGGTCACGGACGTCCGCGATTCCGTGAAGAAGCTGCTGGACCTGGCCCTCGGCGGCCAACTCCGCGCGGGGGAGGGGGTTGAGGCGGCGGCCGCCGGCTTGACGCAAAGCATCTTGCCGCCGAGGGGATGGAGCGAAGTGGTGGCGGCGGGTATGCATCCGCAATTCGATATCATCGAAGATGCCGCCGCGGAGATCCCCTGGGAGGTTCTCGACGAGCACTACTACTGCTGTCCCAACGGGCACCGCTCCTATGCGCAGACGGCCGCAGACGTCATTCCCCATTGCAGGCGCGACGATCTGCCCATGTCGCCGGCTTCCGGCAAGCTGGCGCTCGGCCGGCACCTGACCCACCTGATTCGCGGCGATACTCGCCCGCTGGCAAAAGGGAATGAGTTCCTGTTCATCGCGGATCCCACGGGCGATCTGTGCCACCCCGATCGAGACCCCGGGGGCTACTGCGCCGACCACCTGGCGAGGGTCCGCATCCTCATCGAAAGCCACGGCTACGGGATCCGCTGCCTGCCCGAAGGAACTGCGACCCGCCGCGCGGTCCTGGAAGCCCTGCGCGATCCCGGGATCGTCGGGTTGTACTATTTCGGCCACGGCCTGTTCCCGGCCGACAAGAACCAGGGCCGGCTGCTGCTCTCCGACGGCCATCTGTTTGCCCAGCAGATCGAGCAGGCTGCGCCCGGGGCGAGTTTCATCTTTCTGAACGCCTGCGAGGCGGCGGCGACCGGCAGGGGGTGGGTGTTGGACCGCGAGAAGCGGGCACGGAACGTGGCCGATGCCTTCGGCCGCGGCGGCGGCCGCGTGGTCATTGCACCTCTGTGGCCCGTGGTCAACGTGCAGGCGGCGCGCACGGCCGTCGAGTTCTTCGAGTATGCCTTCTCCCATGACGGCTCGATCGGCGAGGCCCTCATGCACGCGCGGCAGTGCAGTTACCGCCGCTACCGGGAAGAGGACCAGCCGGACATCTCCTGGATGGCCTACCGCTACTTCGGCGATCCGAACAAGACCCTGCCCGCGTCCCGGACCGAGCGCGTCGTTGCGCCGTCGATCTCGCTTCCGGGCACCGTGGCGCCCATGCCCTGCCGCGCGTTCAACGCCAGGTCGCAGATCGACCGGGACATCTTCGCCTTTGACATCGATGAAGTCCTCCTGGGTGCTGCGCAAAGAAGAAACTCGCAGGGCCGCGCGCAGGCAACCGCCACCGACTTCATTGTCGGGTTGATCGCCAAGGGCGACCTGACCCGATTCCTGCTGCGGCAACTCGGCGCCGATCTCGACGGGGTGTGCCAAGCGATCCTCGACTCGCGGGAAGAAGGCCAATACGCTTCACGGAACGCTGCCCCCGCAGACGGTGCTCCCGCCGAAACGCCGGTCTGCGTGGAAGAGTCCGACGAAGAGTCCGTCCGACAGCAGGTGGCAAGTCTGCTCATTTCCAGCCGGAGCGAGCTGACCGAAGAGCTGGCCGCGGTGTTTCTGCGCGCGGACGCTCGAGCCCACCAGGACCGCGGCTCCGCCGAGGGTGTTTGCGTGTGCGAGCGCGACGTCCTCGAGGAACTGCTCGCCACCACGGCATGGGCGGGGCTGGGCAGGTTCGGCGTTCCTTCCGCCGAGGCCGTCCATGGCCAGCTCGCGGCGGTCCTCGCGGCCGGGGAGGTCGACGGCAACGGGGCCGTCGTCTTCTCCGGTCTCGACGCGGACGCGAGGCGTATCCTCGAAAGGGCCCATCATTACGCCCAGCAACGCGGCATCTTTCCCATCACCAACCGCCTCATGCTGGCGGTCCTCCTGGTCGACGACGACGGGTACGCCGCCCGCGTATGCCGCAAGGCCGGCATCGACCCCGAGCAATTGTGTGCCTTGATGATCATGCTCATGGAGGCAGACGCCCCGGAAGCGAAGCCCACGAACACGGACCCGAGCCCCTCGTCCCGCCGGACGTTCAGCCTCAGCCCGGAAGCCTGCAGCCGCATCGTCCTTCCGGTGATCCAGGAGGCCCAGCGCTTGGCGGGCGCGGGGCAGATGGTCTGCGAAAAGCACCTCTTCCGCGCGTTCTGCGCCAAGGCCGATCCGGGTTTCAAGCTCGTCATGCGGACCCCGCCTTTCCCGGTTGATCTGGACCGGTTGGCCGCGATCGAGCCCGACGCGATGTCGCCACCCGACGTCGCGTTGGCCGAGCTCTTGGAGCGGCTCGGCGGCAAAGCGCGCAGAATCATCGACACCGTCCATCTCCTGGGCAAGCAGCGCGGCGATCATCCGATCTCCAATCGTCTCATGCTGGCGGCCTTCCTGATGGAGCCGGCAGGGCACGCGGCGGGATTGCTGCGTGCCCAGGGCATTCCCACCACGCAGCTCTGCCAAGCCCTGATTGCCAGTGCCGGCACCGGCGAGGGGCGGGATTTCCCGCTCTCTCTCGATTCCTGCAAGAGGATTGTCCTGCCCATGCTCAGGCGGGCCGGCGAGCTGGCGGGCCCCGAGCAGGCGATCACGGAGCAAACGCTGTTTCGAGCCTATTGTCAGGTTGCGGCGCCCGAGATGAAGCACGCAATGAAGACGCCTCCGTTGAGCCTGGACCTCGACGCGCTCGGTGCCGGCAGGGCCCCGTCCCGGGCGGACTCGGCCGCCCCGCCGCCGACCGGCGGCGCCCAGCCCCTGCCGGCCCATGAGGCTGGGCCGTCGCTGCTGGCAACCCTCGGCGTGGACCTCACCGAGAAAGCCCGCCGCGGCGAGTTGCCCGAGATCGTCGGCCGGGACGATGAGATCGACACGGCCCTGCAGACCTTGCTCCTCACCGAGAGCGCGAATCCCCTCCTGGTCGGCGAGGCGGGCGTCGGCAAGACGGCCGTCGTGGAAGGCATCGCCCAGCGGATCGTGCAAGGCCGCTGCCCGCGCACCCTCCGCGATGCGCGCGTCATCGAATTGTCGGCGGGCGGACTGGTGGCGAACACGCGGCTTCGCGGTGAGTTCGAACAGCGGATCCGAGACCTGCTCGAGGAGGCCGGCAAGGGCCACGTGCTCTTGTTCATCGACGAGATCCACACCATCGTGGGCGCCGGCCTGGCGGAAGGCGGCGGGCCGGACGCCGGCAACCTGCTCAAAAGTGCTCTGGCCCGCGGCACCATCCGCCTGATCGGCGCTACGACCCCCGCCGAGTTCCGCCGCACCATCGGGCGCGACAAAGCCCTTTCCCGCCGGTTCCAGGTGCAGATGCTCAACCCGCCCTCACGCGAGGCCACCATCGCCATCCTCTCCGCCCGCCAGGCAACGTTCGAGCGCTGCCACCAGGTCCGGATCGCCCCGGAGGCCAAGCTGGCCGCGGTGGACCTGTCGGGCCGGTACATTACGGACAGGCAATGGCCGGCCAAGGCTCGTGACGTGATGGAACGGGCATGCGTCCTCGCCAGGGTCGAGGCGGAGGGAGCGGGGGTTGAGGACGCCGTCGTCGTCGGGCCGGAACATGTGGCCCAAGTCGTCGCCCGGCTGACGGGCATTCCCGTCAAACGCGTCTCCTCCGCCGACATGAGCCTCCTGGCTACCTTGGAGCAACGCTTGAACGCCCGAGTCGTCGGACAACAGCGGGCCGTGAGCACCGTGGCCGCTGCAATCCGAATGGGTAGGCAGGGGCTCGCTCGACAGAAGAAGCCCTGGGGAGTCTTCCTGTTCGTGGGGCCTCCGGGCGTGGGCAAGACCGAGCTGGCCAAAGTGCTGGCCGAAGAAGTGTACGGCGGTAGCGACGGGCTGATCCGCTTCGACATGGGCGATTTCACGGAGCCCCACTCCACGGCTCGACTCATTGGCGCGCCTCCCGGCTACGTCGGCTTCGATCGAGGAGCCCCTCTCGTCGAACAGTTGCGAAGTCATCCCTATTCCCTTGTGCTCTTCGACGAGATCGAACACGCCCACGAGAACGTGTTGGCCGTCCTCCTGCGCCTGCTGTCGGAGGGAACCGTTGTGGATGCCGAAGGGAACGTTGCAGACGCCACAAACTCGATCGTCATCATGACGTCCCACGTGATCGACTCGGCGCGGGACCGGCACCTGGGCTTTCAGCCGGTATCACGTTTCCAGCCGCCGCAATACGATCAGATGGAGCTGCGGGGGATTCTCCAGCAGTTCTTGCCCGCCGCACTGATCGATCGCCTCGATGCCATCGTCTCCTTCGGTCTTCTTGCCCCCGAGGATTTCGCGGCCTTGGCCGGGAAGTGCGTGTCGGAAATCGTTGAAGAAGCAGCCAGGCGCCACGGCATTCCCATCGAAGTCGCCGACGGGGTGGTTCCGTGGCTGGCCAACGCCGGACCACACCAGAATCCCAACGCCCGTGACGTCCTCCGCTTTGTCGAAGAAAAAGTGAGCAAGGCACTGGCTGCTGCTCTGTCCGATTCGAGCCTCGCGCCGGGACGTGGGCTACGCATCGATATCCGGGCGGACAACAACGACGTAGAATGCCGGCCCCTTTGAGTCATCGTTGTCCGGGGCTCACCGACACCCCGTACGTCGGCTCGGCCGCGAAAGAGCACGTGTGCCCGGCCACGGTAATCTGGAGCCGGCGGCCCTGGTCGGCTGCCGCAACCGGGACGGGCGGGCCGGGGCGATCTTGGAGCGAATGCGCCGGGTCAGCGGAGAGGATGGCCTGGATTTCATTGCGCAGCGCCGCCGCCGCGCAATCGGCCGGTCATTTCTCCCGCTGCAACACGAAAGTCTTCGTCTCTGCGCCAGACGGCTTTGCGATTTCCAGCACGTCGCCCGACTTCACTCGAAAGCGCCAACTCTGTGGCGCCTTGTCCTCCTTGGCAATCTGCTCCCCGCCTTCGATCCGCTTTGAGGTCATCGTGGCGGCTAATGTCCCCTCGTTCGCAGCGGTTTCCGAGGCTTCGTACTCGTAGTCGCAAACCGTCCCTGGATACTCCTGCTCGCCGCCCGGCGCGCCCTCCTTCGCGAGAATGATTCGACTATCTGCGGTCATTTTGGCGTCGCCGGAAAACGTCAGACGCAGAAAGTACTTCCTCGTGGGATCCTGAACCAGTATACCCTTCCAATTGCCTTCGAAATACACTCGACGGCCCGCCGGCGCAGCAGTGTTCTTCCCGCAGCCGGCCGCGAGGGCTGCGACGCAGAGCGCGGACACGCACGCCTGCACGAACACAAACGCCTTGGTGTAGTGATTGCTTCCACAGTACGTAGTCATTGCCGTCTCCCTATTGAGTCTCGCCGATTTGACACATGCCCAACTCCCGCCGAACGGAATTGGCCTGTAACCTCGTAACGTGATATATCCAAATGGAATAGCCCGCGGTTGCGACCGGCTCGAAACGCAGGAAGTAGGAGTATCGTCCGGATCGGTCAAAGAGGTGGTTAATGCTGATGGCATACCAGCCGGGCTGCGGGCCGAATTGGAGGTCACTGTTCTCCGGGGCACTCTCACCCGCGGGTAGCCCGGGCGGTGGAGCCGTCTGTGCGATACCGAGCCTATGTGGATAAACGTTGTTCAGGACATAAAGAAGGCCCAAAGGACGTGCCTCGGGATGGTCGTCCAGCCAACCCTTCAAGTACAGGAGGTCCTGGCCCCAATCCGTGTTGCTGTTCAGGAGACCATAGTGGCCGCGGGTCGGACCGCCGCCCAGTTCGTTAAAATACGAGAGGCAGTGCGGGTACACCCAGAGGCTGCTGGCCACGGACCAAGCCAGGGCGACCGCTCCAAAGAGACTCAGCCATGCGTCCTTTCGACGCACCGCAATCGCGACTTTACTACTCCAGATGAAGGCGAAGGGAAATACCGGCAGCGCGTAGCGAAGGTCATGACTGAAACCCGTTTGTGAGCTGATGAAAGCCAGGACGATGACGCAAGGGGCCAGCACCGCCAGCTCCTTTTCCCAGCCGGCAGAATACGTGGAGGGGCTGAAACAGAGAAGCACGGCAAGCACAACGAGCAGCAACTGCCCAACCGGGACCCTGACTCCTATGGCGTACAGATAGTAGTACCACCACCCCCCCCTGCGCCACTCACCCCGCAGGTAGGACCATGGACGCTGCTCGAAGTCGCGCTTCTGCTGGTCCAGTCCTCGCACGTAGTCTCGCGGCAACGGCACGGGCACACGCGCAAGCCAACTTCCGCGGAAACGATTCCCGCCGGTGAGCATAATGTCCTCGCTGACCTGCTCTTCCGTGAGCCCACCCAACGCGCGCGTCGTAAACTCGTAGTCCCCAAGCCTCTGGAAGGACCCCTGGAATCCATAACCCAGGTTAAGCACGAAGAGACCTAGAATCAAGATGCCTGCCAATTGGACGGCTTCGCGCGACCAAGCTCGCGCGGGAGAGGGACGTCGCGTCGGCAGTCGCATGGCAAGCCAAGTGACGGGCCATGCAACGAAGAAGACAAGAAGTGTCATCTTGGTCAACTGCGCAAAACCCAAGGAAGTCCCCGCCCAAAGCATGGTCTCCAACCGCGGGGTCCTGAGCCAGCACCAGAAGAAGTAGCACGCGGTGACTCCGAGTGACGCTGCCCCCACATCGCTCGTGATGAGCTGGCCGTGAGCCAACACGTTCGGAGAGAAGCACCAAAGGACAAGGGCCAGGTTTCCCGACAGCCTTCCGTAGAGCTCGCTGGCCCAACAATAGCAGACCCAGCCGCCCAGCAGGCTAAACGGAATGCAGGCCCACCGAGCCAGCGTGAAGTACCAGAAGGCATCCAAACCCAGCGCGTGAATGAACGCGGCTCCAACCTGCAAGGTGCTGAAGCGAGGGTCCGGCGTCTCTCGGTACTCCTCCCATTTCAACGGAGGTCCGAAAAGGAATACCGGCAAGCCCGCCGCGAAGCGCACCAGCGGGGGATTCACGGCATAGGGATCGAATCGCCCGAATTGCCAAAATGCCGACGCGGCCGCCAGGTGTCCTGGCTCATCCCACGTCGGGCTGTTTCTTAGCCCCCCAAACCCCAAGAGAAGTGCGTGGAGAAGCAGGACGACGATGGGCAATCCACCCGCAATCGCACGGGGCCTTCGACGCCAGCGAGGAAGCTGAACCTGCAAGGGGCAAGTCTTCCCTGTTTCACTCGATTCCATGACACGGTCCGCGTCACCATCCCCGTTGCATCATTCCCCCGCGGAGTGCATTACCCCGGCCGTTTCGCGTGTCGGTGTCCCAGCTTCCGCCTGGGGGGGAAGCCAAAGAACGGGGATATGCAGGGGACACTCCTCGCCTGCCGAGACGGCAAGGCGAATCGCGCCCCGGCGTCTCTCGGAGCGCTCAGGCTTCGAGTCCCCCGCACCCGCGGCAGGTCTGATTTCCAGGACCGTCCTGCCGTTCTCCAGGATTACCCTCGCGCTGATAAGGCGACGGATGCCCTCGGTGATCTCAAGGACTCTCGCGTCCACCCTCGAGGCCTCGTTCGTCGCCGTGATCGCGACCCTCGTCACAGGTTCTGCGAGGTCGGCGGAAACGATGACTTCCGAAGGCTCCGCTCGGACCGGCCCCCGAATCCTGCCCCGTATCTCATGCGTGAGCACCTTACCCTGTTCACCGTCTCTCCCCGTCGGATCCGCAGGCAGCGATATCACCAGTCTACCTGTCAGCGATCCGATCGCTGCGGTGCCCGAAAGCGATAGTCGCAGCATCATCCAATCCGCGTTGCCGGAGTCCCACGACGCACGAACCGGGCATGGCGACACCACGTCCTCTACCGCAACGCCCGGGGCGGCCGGCAATCGGGTAAACACCTTAAATTCGATGTCCCGACCGGACCTGTAAGGAACAATCCCAAAATCAACGCTCGATGGAACCATCGTAAACTCGGGTGCCGTCCTGGCGGCGAGCTTCAGAACGGAGATCGGCGACGCCGGATCATTGGTGTACACGAAAGCCGAGACACCCGTCGAGAATCCCACGTCACGCACCCTCAGGGCAACCTCGATCGCGGCCACCTCTCCCGGGGCCAGTTCCGATTGCGTCGCGGCCACCTTGGAGCAATCGCAAGTGGAACCGAGTCTGCCGATGAGCAAGGGCGCCGAACCGGTGTTGGTCAGCGTGAAAGTGTGCTTCAAGAGCTCGCCAGGCTTCGTCTGTCCGAAATCATGCTCGTAATGATCGAAAGATGCACGCGCTGAAGCCCTTGGCCGCGCCACATAAGCCGCCACTCCAAGCCCCGCAATCGCCAGGAGCAGCAGAATGACGTTGGCTTTACGGTGCATCGGCGCAACTCCAGCGACCGGCGCTCGTCAGGAGCGCTTCTCGGGGCCCACCGCAGACGACCTGCGCTCAGCCGTCCTGCGCAAGCGCCGGCCCAGATACACGATGCCGAGTAACCCGAGGATCCCGGCCAGGACGCCTGGCACTAAGAACCGTCGAGATGACTCGAGCATGTCTCCTTCGAGGCGTACCACGTTGCCCGTGTCGCCGTCGACGGCTACCCGCGCTTGCCCCGCATCGAGCGTGAACAAGTCGTCCGGGATATCCTGGTTGACCCGGAGGCTCGCCGGCTCGATCTGCGTCTCCGAGGTCGCCAAAAGCTCGCCGGACTTCGTGAAATCCTTGGTCAGAATGCGCGTCGGAATGACCACTCGCCCTTCCTCGGTCGCGGCGACTTCATGGGCGAGCACTTCCAGAGAGGCGCTGCGATCCGGGGCCTTGAGATTCCATTGGAGTGGGTAGTAGTCGAGGTCCGCCGCGGCCGAGACCGTGTAGCGCCAGTCGTCGTCCACGACGTGCCGTTGCAGCTCGATCACGACACAATCGTGGTCTCTGATCCTCGTGCGCCCCTTCACCGACGCGCCGCGCGAAAGGTTCTCCCAGTTGGGGCTGTTCAGCAAGTTGGGATAGTCAAAACGGTCGCTGGGTCCCAACACGAACAAGAACGGCATGACCTCGGCGCAAGGGTGCAGCGGTTGTTTCGGAGGCTGTGAGGCGCGCTCGACGGTCTCCGAGCGCGGGGTGAACGCTTGGTAGGAGGCACCGTCGAAGGCTTCGGTCTCGCGCATCGGGATTGCCTTCGCGCCGGTGACTTTCTGGTCGATATCGACGCGGTACTTCCCTCGCTCCTTGGCCGCGAAACGAAAGGCAGTCTGGATCTTGCCCGCTTCTTGCCCCTCCTTGTATCTTGTCAATACGGCGGTGGCCTGGTATTGCACGGAGCTCAGGCGCCCCGCGGCGCCGCGCATCTTCGCGAGAATGAGCGACACTTCGGGCTCCCCCCCCTTGGCACCCATCGAGCGAGCATCAGAAGCGAACACGGCGCTCGCGCACAGCCATCCAAGGAGACAGAGGGCGCTGACCTTGGGGGGGCAATGGGTGAGCACGGGGTTTCTCCTCGGCATCGACGCGGCCCGCAATGGATCAGATACCCTCACAACTTCGTGAAGCGAAAACCAAGGTGAGAAGCTCAACGGCCCTCCAATCAGGACCATTCGTCCCGTCGCTTGGACATGCTCAACTCCTCGCCTTGACAATCACCCGGCGCTCAGGCGTCCTTCGCCGAGCGCCGACGTACTGCATCGCAAGAAGGGAAGAGAACCGACGCCACGGCCCTGGTCAAGTGGTGTAGATGCCCCAGATGCCGGCGCAACCACCGGCCGGATACCAGCAGGGGTATCCCATCATTGTTACGAGCAGCCTGGCGCAGTTGTCCGACTGACGGTTGCAGTCGTAGGGTGCAGGGTAGTTGCATTGCGGCCGCGCGGTCACGCCCTGCATGCAGTACTCGCCGGCAACACGGGACCCGCAACACAGATCGACTGCGCAGTTGACGCACTTGCAGTTCGCAACGCCGTACTGCGCAACCGCAGTCCTTGCCGAAAACCACACCTCGCAGACGATGACTGCGACCAAAACGGCCATCACCCACAATCCGGGAGACCTGAGACGCTTCTTCAGTGTAGCCATACCAAACCCTCCAAAGCCCCTGAGACGGGAACAAGACGGGCTGCACGCTGCAGCGACCTCCACAACGCAGAGGCGAAAACACGCCAGAGAATAGACCGATTCCTTACACCGCTTCATCTTAGCCTGGCCGACGGTAATTGCAAGGGATGCGAGAATAATTGTTGTCATTACCCCACCCGCGGGGAATCCAGTATTAGAGCATGACAACGCTGAGCGATAAAGAAGGAACGCCGGCTTGGGCGAGGCGAGGCGAGGCTTTCTCTAGGTTGCCTGGAGTGACATCCCAGCTTCCCTATCCTCACACCTGGCTCGACTTGGCGCCCTAAATACCAGCCGACTGCGACCGCCACCGCCGGTAGGTTGCTTCGATCCTTACCACGAGTCCCGTGCGGCAGGCCGTCTTGTGCTCCGGCCATCCCGCCCGCCGGCTCATTCCCCGGGGCTCACAGTCACCGCGTACGGCGGCTCGGCGGCGAAAGAGCACGTATGCCCGGCCACGGTGATCTGGAACTGGCGGCCCAGGTCTGCTGCCGCAACCGGGACGGGCGGGCGAGGGGCCGTTTCGTCTCCGATCTCCAGCAGGTGGACCAGCGTCAGCTCCGCCTTGCCCGGGTAGGAAAAGCTCAGCCGGTGCGTGCCGACCGGCGTGCTCGATACCACCGCCTTCCCCCCGCCGGGAAGCACCGGCCGGCACCGCAACCAGCTCCGCCCGTTGGAGGCCGAGAATCCCTCGTCTTCCTCCTTGGGCGCAGCGGGGAACTGGAGCAGCCATTGGACCTCCGGCAGTTCCCTGCCCGGGACCGCGCGGAGCCGATCGACCACCACCACGTGGTCGGGCCGAAGGAACAGCAACTGGCGCACGCAGCTTTCCAGGGCCTCGCACTCGTAAGCCTGGGCGAACTGGGCCGACGCGGCGGCCCATGGGCCGCCCTCCCGCCAGAAGAGCACGTCGCCGGTCTCCAGCCTCCGCCCGCCGAGGAGGTTCTTCTCAAACTCCTCGACCGTGCGAAACCACTGCCCGCGCACCGGCCGCTGCGCCTGCCCGCCGAGCAAAAGCGTGTTGTGATGCTCGGTTCGCTGCTGGGGGCCGCGGACGGTGCGGTACACGGGCGGGTCGACCGCCAAGAGCCCGTTGCGGTAGATCACAAAACTCCCCTGGTCGTAGTGGTGGTGATCGCCGAAATGATCGGTCGAGCGCAGGGCGACGATCGTGTCGGCCGGCTCCCAGCCGCTTCGGGCGATGAAGTGCCCGCTTAGCCGGTTGCCGGCCAGGAAGCTCAGCGGCGGCCAGGCGGGCGCGGCCTCCAGGCGCCTCGCGTACAGCGCGTAGAACACGGCCGTCTCCCCGTAGAAGCGTGCCGGGCCGCGCTTCTGCCGGAGCCAGCGGCTGAATTGGGCGCCGTGGGGAGATCGCAGCGCCCAGGTCAGCCCGTCGACGACGCCGGCCATTTCGTGGGTCACGCCGCCGTTGGGCCCGCTCTGCAGATCGCCCCAGGAAACGTAGCGCATGTCGGGCAGGGTGCTGTGGAGGAGGTTCTCGAAGTGACGCTCCAGCCAGCCGTTCTGCCGGGTCCGGACCGCACCGACCAGGTCGGCCTCGAACGCGCTTTGGGCGCCCAGGAGCGTCCAGGCACAGGGGGTGAACACGTAGAGCGCCCAGTAGCCCATCGGCTCGCTGGGCAGCCCATCGAGGTACTTCATGGCGGGAAACAGGCGGCGGTTGAACCGCTGCCGGATGGTCTCGAACAGGCGGTCGGCGGATTCGTCTTCCCCGGCAATGGCCAAAGCCCACGTCGCCACCCCGCCCGCCGACATCCATATATAGTTGTGAAACACGTGGTCGTCGCTCAGTCGCAGGCCCTCTTGGGCCAGGGGAGCCGCGCGGGCGCGAATCTCGGCCTTGAGCTCCCGGGTGAAGCCGGGGTAGGCGTACAGCCAGTCGTAGGCCAGGCCGAGCTCCGTGAGCCGGCCGAACACGTGGAAGGTGTCGACCTGGCCGGGATATCGGTAGGCCCGCATCCTCCGCACGGCCCGGTCCGCTGCCGCGGCGTCCCCGGTCAGCAGCCACAGCATGGCCTGCGCGGCCGCGTGGTCCTGCCCGCGGAGCTGGTCGAGCACCTGCTTGAGCTCGGCGTCGCGCGGCAGCGACTGAAGCTGGCCGAGCGAGATCGCATAGGGGGTGGGCCGCGGGCGCAGGAGCAACCGCGGCCGATCGGGCTTGATCTGCGATGCCGGCGGGATCAGCTCGTCCTGGCCGGCAGCCGGACCAACGGAACCGCCAAGCACCAGGCCGGTGAGCACCAACGGGAACTGCCAACGCATGGGGCCGACTCCTCGGGAAAGGTCTCCGGAAGAAAGGACAGCCTCGGGTTCGCTACTTCGCGGCGCCGAGAGGGAGGTCGATCGGGCCGGCAAATCCCGGCCCGCCGCCGGCCACGTACCCGTAGCTCGCCCCGGCCGCGTCCGGAGTCACCCAGAACGCGTACAGGCTGCCGCGCGTCAGGTGGAACCGGAGCCGCACGGGCCTGCCGGCAAGCGCTGCGAGGTCCTCAGCCCCTTCCCAGGTCACGGCCCGCCGGGTGTGATTGCCCCGGACGGGCCGGCACCGGGGCCGGTCGAACGGGGCGATCGGCCGGCCCTGCTCGTCGAGCGCTTCCACGCGAAGCTCCCCCTCGGGGGCGTCGAGGTTGACGAACAGGTGCTTCCCCCGGAACCTCAGCGGCCGCGTGGTGAGCGTGCCGGGCCCTTCCGCCGCGTCCATCGACGCGAACCCGTCGCGGCGGAGCATGGCCAGGCCCGTGCTCGCCCCGGCGTCCTGGTTCTGGCTGCCCGGGAAGCTCTTACCCGCCCGGCCGCTCACGTAGAACCACAGCCGGTCGTCGACGATCAGGCAGCAGGGCACCGTCGATTGGAGGTTGCCCCAGTTCCAGTCGCCCCTCGTCTCGGAGACCGGCAGGAACGGCCGGCGATCGGTCCGGTCCCAGTGGAACCCGTCCCGGCTGAAGCCCACGCACAGCGAGTTTTGCTTCGGCCGGCCGAGCTCGAGCAGCTCCTTGGCCCTTTTGGTCGCCGGGCTGCTGCGGTAATCGCCCCGCCAGATGGTGAACAGGCCCAAGAGCACGCTCTCGTACGCCACGCAATCGAGGTTGTAGAGCTGCGGCCGGGTTCTCAGGTCGTCGCGAGGAGGGTCGGCGCTGTCGGCGGCCATCCACACGACGAATTCCCCCCGGGCAGCGGCCGCGTCGCTGAAACCGAAGAAATCGGCCGTCTCCCAGTAAAGGCGGCTTCGACCCAGGCGCGAGTCGGAGCGGATGCTGAACACCCAGCGCTGGCGGAAGGGGTTGTAGAACAGCGTGCTCCGGTCGCCGGTTTTGGCCCCGTCGGCCGCGCGGGTCCAGTGGACGCCGTCCGGCGAGCGAAACAGCCGAAAGTTCCCCTGGTAGAGGGCCATCTTGAACCGCTCGCCCGGGTCGCGCGGGCTGGGATCGAGCCACACGGTGCCCGAATCGCGCGAGGCCCGAAGCACGATGTTCGTCCCGGGCTCGACGTCCAGATTGGGCTTTTCCCAGCGGAGGCCGTCGGTCGACGTGGCGTAGCACGTCGCCCCGCCGCTGTGCCCGGCGTAGTACCACATCTTGAAGATGCGGTCCTGCGGATCGTACCACACGCCGTCGCTGAAGGGCATGGCATACGGCCGCCCGCCCATCGACTCCCACGGCCGGTCGGGCTTGAGCACGGGGTTGCCCTTGTAGAACTCGGGCCGGTGGAAGGTCCGTTGCAGCGTGGTCTCGTCGATGAGAAAATCGTCGACGAACAACTGCCGGCCCACGTCGATGGGGATCACCCTCGGCGGCGAGGCAAGGTACCAGGGGCGCTTCGGATCGTCGGGGAAGTCCTTGGCGCGTGGCGGCCAGGTCTCCGGCAGCTCGATGCCGTTGTAGAGCACGCGCGGGCCCGACACGGCCGGCTCGCCCGCCGGGGAATCGGCCGCCCGGACCCAACATGGCCCCAGGCAGACCAGCGCGATGACCAGAACGCCCAAGGGCCGCGAAATCCATGGGGAGGGGGAATTCATGGCAGCGTCTCCGTTGGGGAAGGGTGGTGCCGAGTTGCGCAACGCCTCCGGCGCCAGTCCAGAATAGCGGGACTGCCGCTAAGCCGCAAGCGGCTTGGCACCGCCGCGGAAAGCAGTTACGATGGATGCCGGCGGGGCATTACGGGAGCTGCGCGTCATGAATCGCTCGACGATCCTGGGCACGATGATCGGTCTAGTTGTCGCCATCCCATCGCTGTCGGGCGCGGCGGAGCCGGCGGCCAAGCCACCCGAGTGGCTCGCGGCCCAGCCGGAGCAGGTCCGCTGGTTTCAGGACGCCAAGGTGGGCCTGTTCGTCTGCTGGGGGCCGGTGACCCTGACCGGCGAGGAGATCGGCTGGTCGCGGGGCAAGGCCCGGGTTGATCAGCGCGAAGGCGGCGGCGGGCCAACCCCGGTCGAAGTCTACGACAACCTCTACAAGAAGTGGAAGCCCGAGCGGTTCGACGCCCGCGCGTGGGTCAAGCTCGCCCAGGACGCGGGGATGAAGTATATGATCTTCCTGGTCCGCCACCACGACGGCTTCTCGCTTTACGACACCCGGGTGAGCGCCTACAAGAGCACCGCGCCCGAGGCCGCCTGGCGCCGCGACGTGATGAAGGACGTGGCCGAGGCATGCCACGAGGCCGGGTTGAAGCTGTTGCTCTACTATTCCCAGCCCGACTGGCACCATCCCGACTATCGCACGGCCAACCACGCCCGGTACGTCACGTACCTGCACGCCCAAATTCGCGAGCTACTCACCGGGTACGGCCGGATCGACGGCCTGTGGTTCGACGGCCTGGGCGGGTCGGCCAGGGACTGGGACGCCGAGAGCCTGTTCCGCATGGCCCGATCGATCCAGCCCTGGCTGGTCATCAACAACCGCTGCGGGCTCGCCGGCGATTTCGACACCCCGGAGCAGTTCATCGGCCAGTTCCAGCTCGGCCGGCCCTGGGAGAGCTGCATCACGCTGGGGACGCAGTGGTCGTGGAAGCCGAACGACCGGATCAAGCCGCTCTCCGAGTGCATCGAGACGCTGGTCACCTGCGCGTGCCGCGGGGGGAACCTGGCCCTGAACACCAATCCGATGCCGGACGGCCGGATTGAGCCGCGCCAGGCCGAGCGATTCTGCCAGATCGGCGCGTGGCTGCGCGAGTACGGCCAGAGCGTTTACGGGACGCGAGGCGGGCCGTTCCGCTCGACCCGCTGGGGCGGCACCACGCAGCGGGGCAACACCGTGTACGTCCACGTGCTCCGCTGGCCCGGCCCGAGCGTTCGCCTCCCGCCCATGCAGAGGAAGATCGTCGGCCACTCGGTGCTGACCGGCGGCACGGCCTCGGTGAAGCAGGGCGGGGAGTCGATCGAGATCGGTCTGCCGGCGGCGGACCGCCGGGGGCCGGACACGATTGTGGAGCTTCGGCTCGATGGCCCGGCCGCCGAGGCCCGCCCCGGCCGGCTGCCCTCCGATTCGCTCGCCTTCGGCAAGAAGGCCACGGCCTCGAACGTGTTCCAGAAGTCGCCCGAGTTCAGCCCGGACAAGGCGATCGACGACGATGAGTCGACTCGCTGGGGCTGCGACTGGGGGACGCGCTCCGCCTGGCTGGAGATCGACCTGGGCCGGCCGGAGACCTTCGATCGGGCGGAGATCAGCGAGCCGTACGGCCGCGTGCGCCGCTTCGAGCTCCAGGCCCGAGACCAGCCGGGCGACACGTGGAAGGTTTTCTATCGCGGCACGACGCTGGGCGAGGACTTCCAGGCGACCTTCCCGCCGGTCACCGCCCGCTGCGTGCGACTGAATCTCCTGGAAACCACCGACGGCCCGTCGATCTGGGAGTTCCGCCTGTTGGCCTCGCCGAAACGTCAGCGGATCGGCGAGTAGTCGGTCGCCTTGAGGTTCTGGCTGATGACCTTCTTGACCAGCACCCCATCGACCTCCGACTCCTTCTTCGCCTTGATCCACTCGGGGTCCTTCATGAACGCCGCCCAGGCCTTCTTCTGCGCCTCGACGCTGGGGCAGGCGACGATGTAGATCAAGGTGTTCTCGGCCTCGGGCCCGGTGGCCGGGGTCCAGAACCCGATGATCTCCACCCCGTGCTTCTTGAACAGGGCGTTGGTGTGCTCGCAGAACCGCTTGTTCAGGGCCTCCAGCTTCCCGGGATTGGCGATGTACGTGCGAAGCTCGAACACCTTGCCGGCCTTGGCCGGGGCCTCTTCCGTCCGGGCCACCCGAGCCATTGAAACCGCCGCCGCCAGCCCGATCAGCAAACCCAGGATCCCAATTCTCCTCATGGCAACCTCCCATCGATGGATGCGGAAGAAAGACTCACCGCTGCAACACGCTTGGCTCCAGGATACCCGGAACCGCGGCGGCGGGCAACTGCTGCCATCCTCTCTCCGAGCCGGGGCGTGCCGCCCCGGCTTCTCCGGGCCGACACGGCCCGGCTCGGATCTGTCGCGGTTGCTATACTTTTCCGAGGATCAGTAGACTATCATGTGTGGTTGGGGCCCCCCAACCCGATGGACGAGAGGCTGGAGAATCGCGTGGCAAACCGCCTTGCCTGGTCGATGGCCGTGGTTCTGGTTCTCGTCGCCCCGGGCTCGATGCCCGAGGGGCGGTGCGACGACGCCCCGCTGGCCGCCCTGTTTGCCCAGGAGCCCGAGGCGGCCCTGATCCGCCGTCTGGACCCCGGGCAGGTCCCCTCCGAGACCACGGCGAGCGATCCGGCCACCGGGCTCGCAGTCACCCAAAAGCGACGCTCGTTTCCCCGTCTTCGCTGCGTGCTGCTGGAGACGACCCTGACCAATCGCGGCGCCCAGCCGCTGCCCCTCGCGGCGCTTTGTGCCGGCGACTGGTCATTTCGCCTGGGCGAGGGGGAGGACTCCCTGCGCTACCGCGACCTGACGTTTCGCAACGACCTCTGGTACGGCTCGGCCTACTGGACCGGCCCCGACTGGACCCGGGTCGGCAAGGACTGGCATCATCCCGGCGAGAACACCCCGAGCGTGCGCCGGTTCGTCGCCCCGCGCGACGGCCGGGTGACGATCTCCGGGCGCGTGCGCAAGGCCCACCTCGACAAGACCACCGACGGCGTGCGCCTGGCCATCCGGCACGGCCGGCGCGACGTGTGGACCGCGGAGATTGCCGGCGACGACGCCCAGGGGGTCGAGCCCAAGCTCTCGCTCGACGTGCGCCAGGGCGACGCCGTCCGCTTCGTCGTCCACAAGCGCGGCCTGATCGCCTGCGACACGACCTATTGGGACCCGGTCGTCACCTACGCCGACGGGCAATCGTTCCAGGCATCCCGGGGCTTCACCGCCGCCAGGCAGCCGGGCAATCCCTGGTTCTACGAGATGGAAGCGGACGGGCAGACGAAGATCGGATGGCCGTGCGTCCACGGTTTCTGGCGCGACGGCGGATTGAGGCAACAGATCACCAGCCCGGAGCGCCCGGTGGTCCTGACCGACCGCGACGCCCTGCCCGTGCTCGTGCTGGCCGACGGCACCGACCAAAGCGGCGTGCTGCTGGCAGTCCTCCGGCCCGACGCCTGGCAGGCCACCGCCACCCTGACCGGCGACGGCCGGCTTTGCCTGCGCGTCTCGGCCGGGGACGGGAAACCGCCGCCGCTGGCGCCGGGCCAGTCGCTTTCGCTCCCGCCGCTGGTCCTGGGCGCCTACCAGGGCTCGTGGCTGGCGGGCATGGCCGCCGTGCAGCAGGTTCTCGTCGCCGAGGACGTCCCCGGCGCCGCGGCGGGTGGCACTGGCAGCTTGTCTGCCAGTGCTGCGGCGGGTGGCACTGGCAGCTTGTCTGCCAGTGGTGCTTCCCCGCCCGGACAGCTCCTCCCCGAGTTCGACTATTGGGCGATGATCCAGGCCGACTGGCATCGGCAGGACAAGCTCGCGGACACGGCCGACTCGTTCGCCGAGGCCACGGCCCGGCAGATCGCCAAGACCCGGCTCCTTCGGGCCGATCTTGGCTCCGGCCGGCCGGGCGCCTTCCTGGCCGCCGAGGCGCGGCAACTCGACGAGCTCGCCCGGCAGAGCGGGCAGCCCGGCTTGGCGCTGGCCGAGCGCCGGGCCCTGTACCTGGCCGTGCGGAATCTCAAGCGGCGAATCGCCCTGGCCAATCCGCTCCTGGATTTCAGCAAGCTGGTGTTCTCCAAGCGGGTGCCGACCTCCTACAGCCACCTGGTCATGCAGTATTTCGGCTGGCGTGCCCGGCCGGGCGGCGGCCTGTTCGTGCTGGAAAAGCCCGGCCGCTCCCTGGCCTGCCGCGACGTCACCGGCGGCAAGCTGGCCGGCGGCAGCGTGCTCGAGCCCCGGTTGTCCTGGGACGCCCGGCGCGTCGTCTTCTCGTTCGTCCAGGTGACCGGCGAGGAGTACGATCCGGCCCAGTTGCAGAACGATCGCGACGCGGGGTTCTTCCACGTGTGGGAAGTGGGCGTCGACGGGACGGGCCTGCGCCAGCTCACCTCCGGTCCGTACGACGACCTGATGCCGGCCTACCTGCCCGACGGCGGGATCGTGTTCAGCTCCACCCGGCGCCGCGGCTACGCCCGCTGCTTCGGCGGCCAGTTCAGCCCCCGCTGGCACGTCTACACGCTCCACCGGATGGACGGCGACGGGCAGAACCTCCGGTGCCTGTCGTTCCACGACACCAACGAGTGGTTCCCGGCCGTGTTGCCCAGCGGCTTGATCGCGTACGCCCGGTGGGACTACATCGACCGGGACGCGGTCACGCACCAGAACCTCTGGACCACGCGGCCCGACGGCACCAACCCCGTGGCCCTCTGGGGCAACGCCACGCCCACCCCGCACTGCTCGTTCCAGGTGCAGCCCATCGCGGGCACGGGAAAGCTGGTGTGCACGGCGTCGGCGCACCACTCGATCACCGCCGGCTCGATCGCCGTGATCGACCCGGCCGTGGCCCGCGACGGCCAACGGGCCGTTACCCGCATCACCCCCGAAATCCCCTTCCCGGAAGCCGAAGGCATGAGCATTCCGGAGTACTACGAGGCCCCCTGGCCGCTTGGCGAGAAGTACTTCCTGGTGGGCTACAGCCCGGTGCCGCTGGTCTGGGAGCCGGGGGCCAACCCGGCGGGCGCCGTGGGGATTTACCTTCTGGACGCCGCGGGCAACCGGGAGCTAATCTATCGCGACCCGGCGATCGGCAGCACCAACCCCTGCCCGCTGGTGCCGCGTCCGGTTCCCCCCGTCATTCCGAAAAAGGGGTCAGATCTGTTTTCCGGCCGATCCCTGGGTTCCGCGGCCCCCGATCCCCTCTGGGAAAACAGTCCTGACCCCTTCTTTGGTGAAGTGGTGTTGATGGACGTGTATCGCGGGCTGGGCAGCGTGCCGGGCAGCGTCCCGCGCGGGACGATCAAGGAGGTGCGCGTCGTGCAGATCTTTCCCAAGACGACGCACGTGGCCGGCGCCCCGCTCATCGGGCTGGCCGGGGAGGAGAACGGCCGGGCGATCCTGGGCACGGTCCCGGTCGAGCCCGACGGCTCGGCACGGTTCCTCGTCCCGGCCTGCAAGCCCATCCTCTTCCAGGCCCTCGACGCCGACGGGCTTGCGTACCAGACCATGCGCACGGTGACGTACCTCCAGCCGGGCGAGACGGCCTCCTGCACCGGCTGCCACGAAGACCGGATGACCGCGCCGGTCCGGCCGGACGTGCCCGCCATGGCGCTTAGGCGTGGCCCGTCGCGCCTGGCCCCCGGCCCGATGGGCGGCCGGCCCTTCTCCTTCGTCGAGATGGTCCAGCCGGTGCTCGATCGGCATTGCGTCCGCTGCCACGGCGCGAAAGAGGGCGCGAAAGAGGGGTCGGGAGTCGTTTTCGCGCGGCCGTCGCCTCCCTCCGTGGCCAGCGGGATCGCGAAAACGACTCCCGTCCCCTTTGTGGCCCCGGACCTCACGGCCAGGCCCGAGGGCCCGTTCACGCGGTCCTACCTGGCCTTGTGCAGCGATCGGAACTTTTGGGGGGAAGGTACTAATTCCACGAACGCCGCCGAGGCCCTGGTGCCCCGCTTCGGGGCTCGGAACCAGCTCCAGCGGACCGAGCCGGGCGGGCGCTACGGCGCACGGGGCAGCCGGCTCGTGGCCCTGGTGCGCAAGGGCCACTACGACGCGAAGCTCACCCCCGACGACCTCCGGCGGCTGGCCGCGTGGATCGACCTGAACGCGATCTTCTACGGCACGAACGACCCCGCCGGCCAGGCCCGCCAGCTCCGCGGCGAGCCGGTCGCCATGCCGGAGATCCAATGAAGTCGCCTTTCGCTCCGCGAAAGTGACGCTTCTTTCGCGGAGCGAAAGGCGACATTCGATGCCAAGGCCGCTCCCCAAGTCATTCATTTGCCCTGCCATGCCTTGAAAACGCCGGGGGTTGGGGCAAAGCCCCAGGGAACCTCGTTGTCGCCCACAGACTCTGCCGAAGAGCCCATTTTGGGTTCATGCGGCAAGATCGCACCTGCCAGGGCGGAAACCCGATCCAGGGCAACTACGGGTTCCTCTTCTCTGATTCCGGCCGATGGGTGCCGCGTCCCGCTTCGCGATTCGCGTGCCGGGAACCTCGGGCCGAGCCCGCGGAAGGACCCGAACAGAGAAGAGGAACCCGTAGTCCTTTCGGTACCTTGTCTTACGTCGGGGACTGCTCGCGCGTACGCTTGCCGCGGATGAGCCCAGTTGTCTACGTGCCGAGGTCCTTTCCACCAGTACCCTCTTGACAGGTGGTCGGACAATGATAGCCTAATGGTCACTGATCGCGCGACATCTTCTTCTTTACATAGAACTGGGAAGGCCGGCCGGTGCAGGACGTCGATGTCGGGCGGAACGAGACTTCCGTGCGCGACGGCAACGGCGCGAAGGATGGGGTCACGATGCTGCCCGTTTCGCTCAGGGGTATGCCATCCGGGCGATTCGGTGGGCTTTGACCGGTCTTGTACTGGTTAAGATGGCGACGGATGGAGAAACTGAATCGCGCGCTGCTTTGATATGGAGAAGTCTGCGCGATCGCACAACAGGGGGACTTTTCATACAGAAGGCAATAGCCTGTGTTTCCCCTTCTTATCCGGGCTGTATAATGGTTGTCAGCCGCATAGAGATCGAAGAGACAGAAGCACGCTGGTACCTGAAGCATGGTATCTGACAGACGGTCTCAGGTTTTCATTTGCCACTCCAGCAAGGACAAGGAGGATGTGGTCCGCATTGCCGGAGCTCTTGAGAGCGACACCATCACCGTGTGGTATGACGACTGGAGCATCGAATTTGGGGACACCATCGCCGCGAACATCGATCAAGGCATTTCCACGTCCGATTACGTTGCGGTGGTTCTTACGCCCAACTCTGTGGAATCGCGTTGGGTAGAACGCGAATGGAGCGCAGCCTACTACGAAGAGCAGAAGTGGGGGGCGGTAAAGGTTCTTCCCCTTCTCCTCAGGGACTGCGATGTGCCCCCTCTTCTCGCGGACAAGAAGTACGTCGATTTGCGCGGCCCGTTATTCCAGCCCAATCTTAGGAAACTGGCAGGCTGGATAGAAAGCAAGCGAAGGGGGGGGAACACAGAGTGCTACCAGACACCACAGGGATCCCGCTCGCAGGCCATTAAGGGGTCTTCCCGACGCCGTGGGAGCAGAGACCGGCCCGTTGTCTCCCTTGCCCACTATGACGTGCGCGGGTCTTGGGGATCGAATGAGGAAGCCGCTAGAATCGCTGACGAAGTGGCTGGCATAGTGGCGGCGAAGGCTCTCTCCGCCTATCCGGTGGCTCTAATTGATCATCTGGATCACGGGACAAGTTTCCCCTCCGGTCAAGTCGTCGCAGAGGTTGGGCGAGGACGAGCGCTGATCGATCTTACGGTGCACCAAGGATGCGAAGTTCAGTTCCCCGAGTTGGTTTCAGCCATTGGCCGGAGCATGGAGTACTTTGAGTTCCGCTTCCCTCACCAGATGCCCGTCACGACCGTACTGCAGAACCTCCAACGAAAGAGGCTGGAGCCGACGTACTTCCGGGGTCAGACCCTGCGATTCGACATGACGAACGGTAAGTTGCAGGTCCAGGCAGACGCGGAGGGTCTTGCCATTCGCTGGATGGACGATCGTTCCTCCCGGCTGGCGGACGTCAGGAATCCCAAGGTCCTCTTAGATTTTGTCACCACTGACATGTCTGTACCGGACTTCGAGGGACACTTCGAATGAGGCTCCTTGCCCACAGTGTGGTGTATCCCGCCTAGCAGTTCTGTCCGGGCGACCATCAAGGCCCGGCGGCTGAAAAGCACGTTAGGAGGAACTCATGGGCGCGTTGTCACGGGAGGATACCGGAATCGTCTCAACCGAGACGAGGATGCAGTTCTCGCACAAGAGTCTGTGGGACCATGCCGTCTGCGTGCTCGCACATTGGCCATCGCTGCTTCTTACGGCCCTCGCGGTTTTCGGTGCTCTATGGACTGTCGTGGCGGCCTCCTCCTACTTCTTGGACGTCAGTTTGCGGGGATGGGGGTTGTTCGCCATCACGATCGCTCTGGCGCTGTCGTCTGCATCTTGCCGCGCTATCTATGCCTACCACCACGGATGCCCGGAGGGGCTGGAGGACGAATCAAGTGCGGCTCGGAGAATCGCGCAGATTCAGCGACCGAAATGGGAGTTTCATCTCGCTCGACGACTTCTTGATGACAAGCTGCGTGGCCTGGACAGGGAACTCAAAGACATCATCGAGCGCCGTGTGTTCATCCCAATCGACAGGCGCCTGTCGGCCACGGACTACATGGACTGGGTGGAGACTCGTCCTGAAAGCGCCCTTCGAATGATCGACGGTACTCAGCAACTCTTGGTCGTGGATTTCCCGCTGGCGATTGCATCCCAGAAAGGCAGGCCCGCGGACCCCTCCGCAATCCTCTCAGTCGTCAATCGCATCCGGGATCTGTACGCGGAGAGTGTCGCGTTCGAAAGGGCCACTCATGCTGTTGCCCCTCCGAACGCATTTCAGGCCGCTCACGCACTGCAGGTTGGATGGACCGATCCAATCCGCAATGGAGTGCAGCAGTTGCTTCAGTTCTTGGACACCGTTCTCACCTTGGACCCGAGGTCCGACCACGAGGTGAGTTTCAAGATTACCTATGGTGAGCCACCCAACGTCGTCGGGTTCTGCAAGGAGTTGGCCCGGCTGCAGCGGGAAGTGTTGGGATGACATGGGACGGAGTGTCATCCTAACAAGGCCAGCCAGAGGGACGTCGGCGCGAGCGTCGGCGCCGCGGCTCCGAAGCCGATCATGGTGTTCATTCTCGCCGGATAGTCGAACGTGGAAGGCCCGATAGTCGCCGACTAGCATGCGACCTGGAACCGCAAGGATTACAGCCAGGGGGAGGCACGCTGGAGCAGGTCATGCTCATCGTTCCCAGATCGATTTGAGCCCCCACACCTCGAGCGACGTAATCTTCGCCGCGCCGCCGGCGGCGTACACGGCCAGAGACTTGTTCTGTGGCTTCTCCGTCGGCGGCAGGAAGCAGGTGGCCATGGAGACCCGGCCGTTGTTGGCAAAGACCTCCACCGAGGTGCGATCGACGAGGATACGCAGCTTGATCCGCCCGGCGATCGGCTCCAGCGGGGCCGATTGGCCTAAGGCCACCAGCCGCTTCTCGGCAACCGAGTACTCGACCTTCTGCCCGCGGATCTCGAAGCCCACCTGCTTGGCATCGCCCGGCTCGATCTCGGCGGCCAGGTCCCATAGCTCGCCGGAGAGCTTGGCCAGCGGGTTCTCGCCCGGGGCGAGCGGCACGTCGCTCCAGGCGTGCCGGTCCCGGCGGAGCTTTTCCAGCTCCTTGACCGGCTCGAAAAACAGCCGGATGCCCTCCGGCGTGGTCCGCAGCGTGAGCACCCGGGGCACGGTCATCTGCTGATTGAAGGGCATGTTGGGGTATTGGCCGCCGGCCATCCAGGAGATCTGGACCCGCCGGCCGTCGGCGGTGGGGATATCGCTGTAGGTCTGGGCCGCGTAGTCGTTGGCGCCGAAGCGGGAGCGGTGCGGGCCGGACTCCTTGGCGAACGTCTTCCCGTCGAACCGGCCGACCAGGTAGTTGCCGTTGCCGCCCCAGAAGACCCAGCGGGTGTTGTCGGCTTTGCCGTCGACCGCCAGCTCGAACATGTCCGGGCACTCGCCGGCGCCCAGCGGCGGCATGTCGCACAGGCGCTTCCACTGCTTCAGGTCGCGCGACTGGAACAAGGCGTACTGCTCGCCGTCGAGGAACAGGGCCATGATCCACCGCCCGGTCGGCGCGTGCCAGAAGACCTTGGGATCCCGGTTGCCGCCGACGATGTGCCCCAGCACGGGGTTCTTCGGGTACTGCGTCCAGGTGCGGCCGCGATCGATGGAAAACGCGATCCCCTGGGTAAACGGCTGGCCCTGCGACCACGCCGAGGTGCCCCCGGCCGCCGTGTAGATGCAGACGATCGCCTTCTCCTTCCCGGTCTGGAAGCCGGCCGTGTTCCGGTGGTCGACCACGGCCGAGCCGGAGAAGATCGTGCCCAGCTTGTCCGGGTGGATGGCGTCGGGCAGTTCCTCCCAGTGCACCAGGTCGCGGCTCACCGCCTGTCCCCAGGTCATGTTGCCCCACGGCGTGCCGTAAGGGTTGTGCTGATAGAACAGGTGGTACTCGCCGTCGTAGTAGACCAGGCCGTTGGGGTCATTGTGCCATCCGCGCCGGGTGGTGAAGTGGAACTGGGGCCGCAGCGTCTCCTTGTACATGCCGGCGGCGTCGGGCACGTCGCCGGCCGGGACGATCGACGCCAGCCCCTGCGAGCCGAACGGCAGCCGGTCGGTTTCGATCTTCAGCGTGCGGCCCTTCCAGGGGCTCACGTCGCTGAAGGCCCAGAAATCGGGCTTGGCGTCGGCCAGCTCGATCTCGAGCTGGCGGACCATCCGGCCGTCGATCACGTAGCTAAGCCACTGCTTGCGTGCGCCGTTCTTCACGGGCAGGTGCAGGTAGCGGTGCTCGAGGACGATCTCCCGAGAGGCCGGGCCGGCGCCCCGCTTCTGGTTGCTCTGGACGATCTGGTCGACGTTAATGTGCCCCCAGCCGCCGGTGGCCTGGTCGACGATCTGGATGACGGCCTTCTTGCCCACCAGCTCGGCGACGTCCCAGGCGTGCCAATCGAGGCGCTCGGTGCCGCCGGGGCGGTCGTTCGGGCCGGTCGCCGTGCGGACCACCTTGCCGTCGACCAGCAGGTTGATGCACGCCTTGCCGGGGTGCATGCCGCCGCCGAGGAGGAAGTTGATGTGCTTGCGCTCGACGGCAAACGGCGGCGAGGTGAGCGTGCCGGTGGTGCCGTCGCCCTTGAAGAAGCTGTTGACCAGCCCCTTCCCCTCGAAGCCGGAGACGTCCATTTGGCCCGGCAGCGTACCCCGGGCGGGGCCGGGCCCAAATGCCTCCCCGGTCGTTTTCCAGTCGCCGTAGTCCTTGCCCTCGAAGTCGGCCAGCAGGATATCCGGCTCCGCGGCACCGGCGGGGCCGGCCACAGCAATCAGGCAGCATCCGAAACACACGGCGAGGATCAGTCGCTTCATGGCGTGTACTCCCTTGGTGACTCAAGAGGAACAACAGGGTCGGCTGGGGGTCAGAATATCAAGACCCCAACGTTGCAGCAAGGCCCTCCTACGACGAGAACACGCAATGTTGGGGAAGATAGTCATCTCCTCACAGTTCGACCTCGGCACAGACGTAGCCGCCCCGCGCGCCCCCGAGAACCGAAGCGATGGCAACGGCCAGGAGTGTAGGGAAAGGATACTCGTCCGAGGTGATGAGGGCAAACACGAGCGGGTAGAGCGCCCATCGCAGCCCGAAGAGCATGCCGATGAGCCATCCGAGCCGTCGCTGCCCCGTGTATCTTCCCGCGATGGCCCCTGGAAGTGTTGTCGCCAGGAGTAGTGCCAGCCCATAGGGCGTGAAGGTGACCAGAAGGGAACACAGCACCGCCACGAGCGTGACGGCCACCAGCAGCGATTTCAGGCTGTACTGGTACCGACGCTTCATGATCGTCCCGTAACGGAGTAGCCCACGAACACGTCACCAGCCCATTGCCATGCGAGCCTTTGCGCCGCTGATGACCACGGGCGTAAGCAGCAACAGCAGCCAGCCGACGCCGATCACCAGGATCCCCGGCGTGCGCTCGTGGATGTAGTGGGCTCCGAAGCGGCCGGTATACTCTCCAAGGGCAGGACCGAACCAGATCAATCCTAGACACACCGCAATGTAGCC